>Ga0194131_10000067_pt1 | contig 142224 bp, 114 predicted proteins | sample TA2KigO120mmetaG_FD_148631 | JGI IMG/M metagenome (GOLD analysis project Ga0194131, IMG submission 148631) | Freshwater microbial communities from Lake Tanganyika, Tanzania - TA2015053 Kigoma Offshore 120m | ecosystem: Environmental > Aquatic > Freshwater > Lake | place: Tanzania: Lake...
GCGGCGAAAATAGCGGCTGGCGCGATCACCTCGGACAAGATCGCCGATGCGACGATCGACGAAAAAGCCAGCAACTACACGCTCGTTCTGACCGACAAGAACAAGTTCATCAAGATGAACGTCGATAGCGCCAACACGGTCACGGTTCCGACCAACGCGTCGGTCGCCTGGCCGGTCGGCTCCCAGATCCACGTCATCCAGTACGGTCCGGGCAAGACCGAGATAGTTCCCGTGTCGGGCACGGTGTACATTTATGCGACACCCGGCAAGTTTTTGAGGGACAGATACTCGTCGGCCACGCTGCTGAAGTGCGACACCAACATCTGGCTGCTAATGGGTGACCTCAGTGCGACATGATGCCGATTCCGGGAATAACTTCTAGCGAAGGCAAGAAGCCTTCGACGCCGACCATCGGCACGGCGAGCTCAATAAGCTCCAACAGCGCCGTCATAAACTTCACGGAATCCACATACATCGGCAAGAGCCCGAGCCCGATTTACCGGGTCTACAACGACTTCGACACGACCCAGGTCATGGGATTGTGCACTTCGTCGTGTAACAGCATCTCGCTGACGGGCCTCGCTGCCTCGACGTCCTACACGGTGAAAATGAGGCTGGAAGCCACGTACGGCGTGAATTCCGATTTCTCCAGCACCCTGACTTTCGAGACGATTTCTCCGCCCGTCACTCCTCCCGTCACCCCGCCCGTCACCCCGCCCGTCACTCCTCCCGTCACCCCGCCGGTCACTCCTCCCGTTTCGCCGCCAGTCAGCCCACCCGTAAGTCCGCCCGTTTCGCCGCCAGTCACCCCGCCGGTCACTCCTCCCGTCACTCCTCCCGTCACTCCTCCCGTCACTCCGCCCACGGAATGTTCTTTCTGCCCACCAGAAACGCCATACTGTGTGAACAACGAACCCCCGTGTTTCGGGTAATATCAAAAACATAAAATAGGAAGGTAAGATTCAAAATATGGCCACACAAAAATTTGCCCTAGTTGTAGAGGGTGAGGTATTTATGCTCATCAGTTATGACGACACATATCCACTTGCCGAAAGATGGACTGCAGGACTAAAAAGCAACCCAACAATTATTGACTGCACAGAAATAGAACAAAACCCGTTAAATGGCTGGATTTGGGATGGGGAAAATTTTTCTGAACCAGAAAATAATTAATTATGAGCGCATGGGGCGACTATAAAAAAAGAGTAGGCAATGTTCGACCGTGGGATGTCCTGAACCCCGACAAACTAATAGATGAAAAGAACGCCGACCATCGCTATGCCATATGCGAGTCATGCCCCAGTTTCCTCAAGGTCACCAAACAATGCAAGGAGTGCGGTTGCTTCATGGCGCTCAAAACAAAAATTGCAGAGGCCGTATGCCCCATCGGGAAATGGTGATACAACGGGAGCTCAAGTGGGAACTACCCGACGCGCTCAGGGAGCCGCACGTGGTCGGGGATTTCTTCCCGACCGAGATGTTCGAGCGGGTGAAAAAGGCGGTCGCCGACACCAAGATGGGCACGCCCGAGGGCGGTCAGTTCCACACGATGCTGGCCAGGTGGGAGTCGCCGATCCAGTTCGATCCGGACGTCGAGGAGCACTGCGTCGCGAGGGCGAGGGAGATATTCGGCGACGACACCCTGCTCAAGGCCTACTTCTTCGCCGTGCGCTACCAGCGCAGGGAGGGTTGCGTGCCCCACCTGTGGGAGCACACGGACCAGAACGGCACGCAGACAACGATCGACATCACGGTGGAGAACACCGCCGACTGGGACATCATCGTGGAGGGGCGACGGTTCAAGCAGGAGCCGAACAACGCCATAATCTTCGCCGGCCAGCAGCACATCCACTCGCGGCCCCCGTACCCGACCGACCGCGAGGACGTGTGGACGACGGTGCTGTTCCTGCACTTCACGCAGCCCGACCACTGGATACAGAGGGAGCGGGACGGGATACACAGGTACGGCGAGGACGGCGACGTGAGGTTCTTCAACAGGAACCGATTCCTCGCCATGCCGGACGCGCCGCTCTCCCAGAAGGTCTGTTCCTGCCACGACTATTCGGGAACTCTCAGGCTGTACGACAAAATAGTCGGGGAATTCCACGACTCGGATCCGGAGCTCGTGGACATGTCCGTGACGGGCAAGGAGCAACTCGCCCCAGGGATAGTGAGGTATTCGTTCGCACCGGGTTCGGCGCGAATCCTCAGGGGATTGATACAGAACTGCATGTTCGGCCAGTGGGAGCCGGCCGAGGTGCTGGTGGACGATCAGCGACCCGGCGTCAACCAACAAGCCAGGAGGTGCTACAACTACTTCCTGAGCGAGACTCAATCCGGGTGCCACCCGCAGGACCCCATCAGGAGGACCAGCGAGTCGCTCAAGCTCGGTCTGGACAAAATGATGGAGGATTTCAGATCGCAACATCACATAGAGGAGCTGGTGAGCCACCATTCCGTGTTGCTGAGGTACGAGGAGTCGGATCACTTCCACCACCACATTGACGATCACCCGAAGTTCCCGAGGGTCGTGTCGTCGTCGACGTTCCTAAACGACGACTACGAGGGCGGGCAACTGGAGTTCAAGGAATTCGGGTTGACCGTGCGACCGATTGCGGGCACCGTCGTGTTCTTCTGCTCGAGCTTCCCCTACATCCACAGGGTCCTCCCTGTGCAACGCGGAATACGATACGCGATCGCAAAATGGTATGACTACAAGAAATGAGCAACGAGCCAGGGAGGATTTGGCGCGCAATCTCAGGTTCATAGAAATAGAGCTGTTCGCTTTTTGCAACAGGAAGTGTTGGTTCTGTCCGAACTCGGCGATAGACAGACTGTCCAACGAGGACGTGATGCCCGAGGCGACCTACCGCAACATCGTGTCGCAGCTGGGGCAAATGTCCTTCGCCGGAGAGGTTGCCTTCAGCAGGTACAACGAGCCCCTCTCGAGAAAGGAGTTGTTTCTCGACAGGCTCAGGATCGCCAGGTCGCACCTTCCTGGGGCGAAGCTGAGAACGAACACTAACGGCGACTATCTCAACAGGGAGTACGTGCACGAGCTCAGGGACGCTGGCCTGAACGAGCTCTTCGTTCAGCAGTATCTCGGAAACGAGGAATCGTACGACCACTCAAAAATGAGGTCGGCGATCTTCAGGAAGGTCGACCAGCTGGGTTTCTCCTACTCCGTGGTGTCCGACCTGCACAACCAGAGGTTCGAGATAAACCTGAACACGGTCGGCATCACGGTGCACGTGAGGGGAAGGAACTTCGAGCTTGAGGGATCCGGTAGGACCGACGCGCTTAGGAAAATGGTGCGGGAATCCTACGTCCGGACCAGGGCCTGCGACCAGCCCTTCCACAACATGTACATCGACTACAACGGGAACGCGATGGTGTGCTGCAACACCAGATCCGACGTCCCGGAACACTCTGGTGCGATCATGGGGAACATGAACGAGTCCGAGCTGTGGGAGATATTTTCCTCCGAAAATTACTCGAGCTGGAGGCTCCATCTCGCCGACGACGGCATAAAAACGGGGATATGTGCCAGTTGCAAGATCGGTCTGTCCGTCAACGAGTTCGTCGGGTGACTATGCACGCCAAGCACTCGCAAACGGAACGACCGATCTTTAGGGAGTGGGTCCACTATGACGACCTGACCGTCGTCCCGAACCAACCGATCGCCGTTTACGTGCTTGAGAACGCCAACATAAGCCCGAACGCCGGGCGATCCGTGAAACTGGAGGGGACGTGGATGGTGGTGACCGACGGTTTCGGTCAGTACGGGCACTTCCTGAGGGAGGGCGTGGGGGCGTTCCTCTACTGCCGGACCATTTTTCCGGATCTCCAGCCGCTGTTCATGCGGGTCCTCCCGTCGGAGACCAACGAGCAACTGAGGCAGACGATAGACATGATCTTTGCGCGGATGAGCTCCGGCCTGCCCGAACCGCGACACTACGAGGGTTCGGCGATTCACGAATTCAACTTCAGGATCGAACGCCTCGTGGTCATGCTCGACAACGGGAGGTTGCTGACCAGCCGTAGCCATCCCAACTTCTGGGAGTGCAGGACGCCGCACATAGCGGGCTGCCTCAGGGACTATTTCTCGGATCTCATGACCGAGGACGAGACCGTCGCGCCGAAGATATTCGTCACCAGAAGGCAGCGCAACGCCGAAATCGCCGCCAGGAAACGCAGCGACGATCCGTGGTACAGGAACAGGTTCGTGGACGAGGACCTGATGGGCACGGTGGAGCAGGCCTTCTCGGACCACGGGTACGAAATCCTGGATTTCGGGGAGATGGCGTTCCCGGAGCAGGTGAGACGCTCCTTCAACGCCACAAATTTCGCGGGCTTTCTCGGCACGGCCTTCCACAACGGCATTTGGTGCCGGGACGGCTCCGTCTTCTACGGCGTCAAGGTGGGCTCTTACGGGTTCGACTGGGAGCACGACATAATACACACCGTCGCCGGGTCGAAATACTCGCTGATAGACGTCTCGGACGCAGACGACCCGTCGTCCGCGAGGACCAAGGTGGAGTCCTACATAAAGTAAAAATCCGCGTGGTACAGATTCATGTCCTCGCGATTCATCTCCTCGACCTGCTTCATGAGCGACGACCCGACCAGTTTGTGGACCAAATCCGTGCTGACGAAGTCGTAGTAGGCCGCCCAGGTGAACAGCGGAACGTGGCAGACTTTCGGTCCCAGCGCCAGATCGTCGATTATCTTGTTCACCAGTTTCAGCGGCGCGTTGTCGGCCCATTCGGGGTAGCTCACCCCCGTGTTCATTCGCTCCACCCTGCAGGCGAGCCGAACCGAGGAAAGACGCTTTATCGCCATCGACGAGCTCGACGTCTCGCACCCGTTGGTGAGCATGGTCTGGTAGTTCGGGGTGTGAAAATTGTGCAGCCAGTGCTCGAACAGATCGAGCGTGTGCATCTCGTTCGGTTGATTTATGAACCGCTGGTTGCGCTTCTCCACGTTCAGCTCGCCGAAGTCGGTGGCATAGCAAAACTCCGCCGCCGTGCGCCGCACGGGATCCCGCACGAAGCACAGAACGTAGGTTTCCGGCGACGGATCCCTCCAGAAACAGTGATCCGCAAAATCGTGGTTCGCCGATGCGTCTATTCCGCCGGCGGCCATGCTCGCGTACAGGGGGCGGATGACCGACACGTCGAAAACCGGGTCTATGGTTTTCGGGATGTGAAAGAAGTAAAACGATCTAAAGCCAGTCATCGACGGTCACGAACTCCGTTATCTCATGCCTAATCGCGTAATCGGATTGCTCACCGTATTCCGGGGGTAAATCGCGAGGAGTCGACTCATAACCGTATAAATCGGCCATCTGCTGGCTCATCCGTATGTAGAATTTGCCATGAATTTTGACCAAATCCATCGTATTTTGATGTTTGGCCTGTTCCTTTACTAGGTTGGCCCAGTCGTCGCCGTGCTCCGCCAACCCGGCTTCCCACTGTGGCGTGATTAGCGACGAGGTGTATTTCAGGTAAGCGCGGCAAAGGAATTTAGTGCCCTTGGTGACTTGTTTGACGCCGTGAAAATAACAGTCCTCACCGGGCCATCTGGGGTCGCCCGATGGGAAGACGACTACGTCGCCGGCCCTGGGTTTGAACGTGTAAACCGCATTGCCGACTTCGTAGTTGTCGTTTGGGTATATGGTGCAGGTTAGAAAAAACTTTTCTCCGGGCCAAAACCACTCTCCGGTATTCCAATCGGTGTGGTACTCCATGGCCCTCCCATTGCCAACGCCGCCGCCCTCCGAGTAGACGGCGAGATTCGGTTCGGTGATGAACGATCTCGGGTGTAACGGAACGCGGTTGGCGCCAACGTAGTGGTGGATCGCCGAGTGCGCTGCGATCTGGAGGATTGCGAAAATGCCAATTTCCTCCGATAGGTGTTCTTCGGTTTGAGGCGTCGCCTCGTTTGAAAACGCATCAAGGTTCGGGGAAGCGTATGCGTTGAATCCGACCGGGGACGCGTAATCACCGAAGACGAACCAGGGCTTCCACGGTTCATAAAACCGCCCCCGACTGCTCCTCTGCCTGTTGCTTGCAAGCCTTGAGCTTAATTCTTTCGTTGAGTGCGAGGGGATCAGACCCCTGTAAACCATAACCAACGGCGCTATCTCTTTCGGTTCCACTACGGTAAATGCGGTCATTCCCCACCTTCGCCCGCCAAGTAGCCCGACGGCGTCTCTCCCTGGACCCAATCGGCGTAGCCCACTGAGATCATTCTTTGCTTGAAGAAATCACCCCTAGCGTCGCCGCACGCGTCGTGGTGCAAGTTCGGTATGTGTTGTACGGGTGAAAGGACTTCCGTCGACGGACGCGCCATGTTGTTCGGAAGGCCCTGCGAGAACCACTGCAAGTAGGCATACCTCACGCCCTTCGTGACGGCGTTTACTTGGTGGCAACCGCAGAAAGACGAGGAGTAGAAAATTGCGTCTCCCATTTTCGGGCTGACCTTTATTCCCCAAGGGGCGAACTCGATGTCACCCCCATCGTATCCGTCGTTGAGGATGAGGCCGGAAGTTATCGTGTTGGAGAGCGGGAATTGAAGTAGCGGCACGATCGGATCATCCCCGTACGGTAGGTCGTTATCGGTGTGCGGTCCGATGTTCTGGCCCGGCATGTATTTTATGATGTACCCCCTGGTTCTCCAGCGAACGCACGCGAGGGCGACGGGGAAAAGTCGCATGTAATAAACGACGCATTGATAAAGGGCGTCTTCAAGGCTTATGGCAAATTGTCTGTGCTCCTCGGGCATGCCCTCGTAGAGATATTGGACGTATCTCGTCGGGGCGACATGAAGTTCTTGTTGGTCGTACTCGTATCCGCCGTCGCTAATCACCACGTCCTTCTTGTCTTCCAACTCCGAATAACCCTGGGGCGGAGCGTTTTTCTCAACTCCGGACAGGAATTCCGAGAGGATTGATCTGTCAATTTCCGCCGCGTTCTCGAAGAGCACGACGCCGGAACCGAGATGCTTTACCCTCATCACCAGAACCTTTCCGTCAGGCGATGCAGGTGGGAGCTTTTCGTCGGATCCTTTAGGTCGGCGAAGGCCACCAAATCCTCCCTTAGCGACGGCATGTAAAGATTTGTTGCTTTTTGCGCGAGAACCGGGTCCGATATCGGATCCACGACGAACTCGCCGACTTCCTTGTTGGGCGTGCCGTGGGCGTACCAGCCGAGATACGAGTATCTGTGGCCGCCCGTGATCGGGAGTACCTCGTGCGCCGCCATGTAGTTGGACGGAAACATAAGCACGCTTCCCCTTTTCGGCTTGTAGGTGATCCCCAGGTAATTGAAGTGGTGGAGCCCCCCCGTGAAGTTCCTGCCGTCCAGTTGCGATTCGTCGTCCACGCAATCGTTCAGGTACATCAAGCACGACACGCTGTTTCTCGTTGCCAGCTGTTGGGTCGGGTGCGGCAGTCCGTACGCATAGTCGGCGCTCGTGTCGGAATGAACGCCCAGGTACGAGCCACCCTTCGTAGTCGAATACGAGACCAAGTGACCCTTCACCTTCCACCAGATGACCTTGTACGCAAGCGGGTATCGCCATATGTAGTGAAGCAACAGTTCATCCCGTGTCTCCTCGAGGAAATCCAACAAACGACGCGTTTCGGGGTCTTCGGTCTGGTGTGCCACCGAACATCTCCGGGGCATTTCGGAGGCGCTGTCCTTCGTGTAGATGTACTCGCTTTTGTTCAGCAAGACGCGATCCCCACTTTCCGGATCAACCGTCTCCGAGTACATGGTGGGGGCGTCGGCATCAACCAGTTTTTCCGCCATGTCAAAAGTCGCCGACCAATCAAGCTCAAAGGCCCGCTCAAAGGCGACGACGCCACCTCCGATGTCAACCAGTGAGTGCTCAGTTCTTTTCATGATTTGACCTCAGCATGAGATCCAAGGCTAGCAATTTCGGTGTGGTCAGGAATGAGGAGATCGCGTACCGGTCGCCGTTTTTGACCTCGGCGACACCGTGGGAGAATTGCAAACCGCTTGGCCAGGCAATCATTTGACCCGCCTTGGGTTTTATGCGCAATCCGAGTTGTCCGAAAAATAACTCGCCGCCGTCGTAGTCGTCGTTTAGATATATGTACATTGCGCCCTCGGTCAGGAATGTCTGCGGTCTTGCGCCGACGACGTAGTTCTCCTCCTCGTCGTGGTGTTCGGACAGCGAGGATCCGGTCGGGTACTTTCTGAGGGTGGGTCGGTAAAGCGGCACCATTGTGCGCCCGAAATGCGTGCTCGCCAAAGAGATGGCCTCGTTGAACAGCATTTGCGTTAGTTCGTGCTCCAATCTTTTGGCCTGGTCCGGCACTCGCTCCTCCCCGGGCTCGTAAAAATCCCTCGGCCAGTCCGCGTGCTTGCTGCATGCGCGGTGCAACTCGGCGCACTCGGATCGCCTGTCGATATCCACGACGAGAATGTGCTTTTCGAGCGAAAGATTATCCGACATGGTCGTTTTGGCGCGACTGGATGTGCGTCTTCCTGTTTCGCTCTTCATCGTCGTATTTTGAGGAGAGATGCTTTTCGTAATCGCTTAGCAGATCCTTCATCCAGTATTGCCCGTCCAGCACGCCGTCGGATCTGGGTTCGGCGACTGGATTTATCCCCTTCTCCTCGTGCGCCGATCCCTGGGCGAACCAGGAGAGATACGAGTATCTCTTGCCTCCCGTTATTGGGAGTATCTCGTGAGCCCCAAGGTAGTTGGCCGGCAGGAAAACGACGTCCCCCTTTGACGGGGTGATGGTTATGTCGAAGTATGGGACGGTCATCCTTCCACCAGAAAAGGAGTATGGCACCGAGTCGCTCCCGGGGTCGTCCACACAATCGTTCAGGTAGATCAGGCACGATACGACGTTTCTGGTCGCATGCTCCGTGCCCGGGAACTGACCGTACCTGTAGTTGACGTCGTTGTCGCAGTGCAGGCCGAGCGCGGCCCCCCTCTCGTATCTCAGCACGTGCCCGGAGCTCTTCCACCAGATGCACTGCAGTATTGACGGAAACAGCTCAATGTATTCCATCAGGCAGGAGTAGATGACTCTCTCGCATCGTTCAAAAAATTCCCCCGAAAGATTCTGGATCCTCACCGGGCTGGAATCAATCATGTCCAGCGAGTATATAAACCCACCTTGATTCACGGCGTGTATCGGTGTCCCCGATTCGTCTCTGACGATAGTGAAGTTCCTCGCCTTCCATTCCTCCGCCATTTCGTCGATCATCGGGATCACCGCGTCCTGATCGAATTCCATAGCTTTCGGGAACCTGACTACGCCGCCGCCGAGATGCTCCACCTTCATGGCTGGTTCACTATTCCTTCGTTGTCATCGGTATCGTTTCCGCTATGTGGGTTGATCCGTACTGGGCAACGCACCTGTTCTGGAAGACTGGATTGGATCCGGGCTCCATCCCTTCGGTCGGGGCGAACCATATCGAGTACTCGGACTTGCAGTATCTCTCGTAGTCGTCGTAAATGCTGTCGAACCATACGGGCGGGCACCATTGTTTTGACTCGTTGGTTTCGTAAATCTGTATGTTTGCGGTCTGGTCCGACCCTCCCTGACCGAAGAAGGTGAGATACGCGTAGCGCGTGCCCTTGGTCATCAGTGACACGCCGTGCGCACATATGTAGTTGGTCGGGAAAAATATGACTTCTCCCGCCTTGGGTTTGTAATCAATTCCTAGATGTGTGAACCTGAGGTGTCCTCCGACGAAGTTGGTCCCGTCGTACTCGGCTTCGTCGTCCACGCAATCGTTGAAATAGCACAAAGCGCCGGCAGTTTGCCTGAGGGCTACCTGACCGCGGGGCATGTACCTCACCCCGTTGGTTACTTTGTAGTTGGTGTCATTGTCAGAGTGAATGCCGAGCCTTCCGCGATCGTTGTAGCGCAGTATGTGGCCCCTCGTTTTCCACCATAAACTTCCGACGACGAGAGGGAAGTGGTCAATGTACTTCAGGAGGCACTTGTAGATTTGATCCTCGAGGGCGACGAAATAATCAATCACGTCCACCGGGGTGTCTCTCCTGACTGGGGCGAGGAGTCTGACGGGCGTCTCGGGAATGTCCGACAATCTGTACCTGAAACCGTCCTCGTTTATTCCGTATTCCTCGCCGTCCTCACCCGTGATATAACTCCACCTGTGCTTGTGGGCCTCTTCGGCGCAGGAGTCAATGTGCGAGAGAACGAACGGAGCAACCTCGAATACGTTCCTAAACACCATTATCCCGTTCCCGAGATCCTCGCACTCGAGCTTGGAAATCTGCAACAGTTCCTCATCGCCGATCTTCGGGGTTCCTGGGAGCGCATCATCCATCGTGATCGATGCGTTGTCGTCGTGTCCTCCGCCGTAGCTCATGGGAGCATTTCCTCGAGCGCCTCAAGAACGGTCCACGAACCCCCAGCCGCCACCGACTGCTCCGACAGTGGCAAATCCATCCAGTTGAAGCGACCGACCATCTTCCCTTCGGGCGACACCAGGAATTTTTCGTAGTTGTGGGGGACCCTCGCCATCGCCTGACCTGCGAGATTCTGACCCTCCGCCGCCGCCGCGGAACCATCAGCCCTGTTGTCGTCGTATGCCCTGACCATCGGGCCCTTGAGGAATGAGTACAGGGGGTGTTCGTTCTTTCCGTTGACATCGACTTTCACAGAAATTGGGAAGGTGACGAAGGGGAAGGTCGCCGAGAGAAACTCAGCAATTTCCTGGTTTTCAGCCGGCTCCTGCCTTCCGAATTGATTGCAGGGAACCCCGATGACCGTGAAACCCCTGGAGGCATATCTCACCTGCAGGGTTTCCATCTCCCAAAGCTGTCTTGCCGTTCTCGCATATGACCACAATCGGCTACACGACGGCGTGTATCCCGCCTTCGTGGCGATGTTGATGACGAGTGAGAATTTTCCCTTTGCCGCCGCGAGAATGTTTTCCCCGGTGCGTATATCGCGAAGATCTATCTCGTAGGCCGAATTTTGCGACATGGTCACTCCCTAAAAGCCGTGAATTCGCACAGGGCGAACTCTCCTATTTGGATTATTCCGGCCATGTTCGACTCGTCGGTCAGTGCACCGGTGAGCCAGACGTCAGTCGTCATCGGTATTTTCACGGGTATCCTCGCCGAGAAAGAACCGTCCTCCCCCGCGACGAGACCGTCAAACGGCACCTCGCCACGCAAGTGGGACGCTCGGCACTCGGCGTCGTACCTGAGGTCAAGGAAATACGTTTCGGGTCCGAAGGGCGTTTTAACGGTGGCGGTCCATTTTCCACTTATATCCATGGGCAAATCCTACATCAGTCGTCGGCTTGTGCGTTTCTGATTATCTTTTGCTCGGGAGCAAATTACTCATCCAACAGTGCGCTTATTTGCGAACGCATCTTATCGTACACGATGTCCGGGGGTGCGCATATTCCTTCATCGTGGGCAAAAGACAGAAGGGCCCCGTTGTGCCATCTATACGACCTTTTCCCGTCCTTGGACACGATGAACTTCTCAAAGTTGCCGTATATCGGCGCCTCCTCCCCGAGAGGATTCAGTGCCTGGTAAACGGGATCCGCAACTCTCCCGTCCGTTTCGTCTCCCCTGTCTCCCCTTGACACGGTCATGACGGCGAAGGGAAACGTGACTCCGTATTTGCTTCTGGCGAAGTCCTCGGCCATGACGGCGTTTCTCAGGCCGCCCTCGAATTCGCCGTAGGTTATGTCTTTCCCGCAATAGTCGTTGGTGGGAATGGCTACCACGGAAAAATCTCTGGCCGAGAACTCCTTGTGGAGGCTCTCGAGGATGGCGAACTGCGGAGCATTCCCGCAGTCTCCGGTCACGTTGACGAAAAGCGTGACCTTGCCCTCTCGTTGTCGCATCAGGTCGTGCGCTCCGCCGATGTCGCTCAACGACGCTTCGTAAACGGATCGCTCGTATTTGAACTCGCAGAAACCAGTCACGTCGCTATCCGCAGACATGTTTTTACCCCTTCAACAGCACCGTCGTCCCATAGAAGCTGGGCAAGTGGTAGGTCTTGCCGTGCGCCCGGAGTCTGTCATGCATATCGTAATACTGGTGCCAGCGGTACTCCGGCGAGTAGATCGCCGAGCTGTCGTTGGCGGACAAGATGACCACCGTGCCGCCGGGCTTCACGCCGTCAATCATTGCGTCGCAGAAATCGGGGTCGCTGGCCCAAGTGGATGCCACGGACAGGATCATGTCGAACTTCGGGGTTCTGTCCTCGAGTATCTCCGATTTGTCGTAGACCTTGTAGCCGACGGTCGTTCCAGGGGTCCTGTTTTTGCGATTCTCTTCGAACAGGTATAGCGATGCATTGTTCAGGAAATTGAGTTCTATGTCATCGAAGGTCCCGGCGACGAACAAAGGGTCACACGCACCCATCAATGACTCCGGCGAGAATACGGACGACGGCTTGACCATGTCGAGAATCATCCTGACCCCGACCACTTGGCCGAAGAAAAGGCTGAACGTCTCTTCGGTCAGCCTGTTCGCGAAAAGGAAGTAATTCGTTACCTCATGCAGGCCGCGCGCAATAAAACGCGAGTCGACGTTGGCTTCGGCCATTGTGGTTCTGCACCGAGTTACGAAGTCCTGGAGCTCCTGCCTGGTGTCTTCCGAGACTACGGTTTTGCCGACGGAGCCCAACTCCGCGGACACCATCGCCATTCTCAGGAGTTGGGGATTCATTGTGCACCGGCGAATCTGGCGATCTGGATGTCAAAGTATGACCACCTGAGTTCCTTGACGAGCTTCTCGTACTCCTTCTTCATGTAGTAAATGCCAGGCGACGCGGCCGTCGTCGCATTGACGCTCTCGCCAAAAGATTGTCTGTCTATGCCGGGGATGAGTGTTTCCCTCAGTGCATCTATGGCTTCGTCAATCGTCGTCGTTGCGAGATTTTCGGCTGGTATCCCGGACATGAGCATGATCTTCGCCATTGAGTACTCGAGGTCGGCTTCGTTCTCCGAAGCATCGTAGAGCCTGTCGGGCGACCCCGCTGCACAACTTCTCGGCATCTCTTACTCCTCGGACGCTTGGATCTCTGTTGCGCTTGTGGTTCTAGCACCGCAGGTTATCGACCACCCGAAATTCGTGAAGTACGCCCTCGTCGCTGGATCCCATTGCACGATGTCGTCCCTCATCTGCCGGAAGGCGTAGTTGGTGGGTCGTGACTCTAGGGGAGTTTCGAACGTCAGCGGGACCGACAATTTTTTCACGGCTCACTCCCCGTCTATGGCGACGTAATTCTGGACCATCTTCTTGAGGGCTTCATGCATCGGGAACGCAGGATCGGCCGCGTCTGTCTCGTGATCGTATGAATCGTTGATCGACTCAGGATCGACTCCGAGGCTGGCGCATATCACGGCTATTGAGTATTCGAGTACGCTCCTGGCTTCTGCCTTGGCCGCCGCTAGTTTCTCCGCCGATAGGGCCATTACGTTATTCCGTCTCGGCCAGTTTGTTCTTCAACATCTTCCAAGCGGCTAGCTCCCTTGCGAGATCAACTGACCTTGGGTTTGATGGGTCGGCGACGAACGAATTTTCGTCAAAAGTGTTCGGATCCATCCCCAGCACCAGGAGACCCGCTTGAACAGATGTCTCGACGGCCGTCAACGCCTCGTTGATCAGTCTCTTCTTTTCTTCGTTGTCAATCTTTGTCAAGAATTTCATGTTTGATCCCAATCTCGTGTTACGCCAGTATGGCTCGCAACCAATAATACACCTATCATCTGAGCTCCTCGGGATTGATTATTCTTCCCCTCGATTGATTTGCCCCGATCACGCTGTCGTGGGCGTAGGGTTTTTTCAGACCATCCTCTCCCTCCAAAGTTCTGTTTTGGAACAGCGGGTTCGGCTTCTTGTGGAGCGTGGCCTGATCCTTCATGTATTCGACCGCGAGGCAGTATTTCTTGTAGTCGTCGTAGAGCGGGTCAAGCCAGTGCGGATAGCACCACGTCTTCACATCGGAGGGCTCCCCGACGTCTACGAGAACCTCGTGATGCGGGCTGCCCTGGGCGTAGAAGGTGAGGTAGCCGTACCTGACTCCGGCGGTGACTGTCCTGACCCCGTGGGTTGCGTAGAAATTGCAGGGGAAGATCACGATGTCGCCCGCTTTGGCTGGGTGCTCAACACCCAGGTACGGAAAAAACAACTCGCCACCGGAGTACTGGTTTGCCCCGACACGGTCGGGCGACTCCGCGCAGTCATTGAAGTATGCCATTATCGCTACGGTCTGTCGCGCCCCGAGCTGCCCCTTTGGTATGTATCGTTTTCCCTCGCTGGACCTGTAATTGGTGTCGTTGTCGTTGTGAATCCCCAGGTAGTTGCCAGCAGAGTACCTCAGCGCATGACCCCTGGTTCTCCACCACAACGTCGGTAGCACCATCGGGAACTCGTCCGTGTACCGAATGACGCATTCGTACATCCTGTCTTCCAGGTACCTGAAGAAGTCCACCATCTCCTGCTCGGTGTGATCCTCCACGACGTTCAGCACCCTTACCGGGACTTCGTTGACCTGTTCGAGAGAAAACTTGTTTCCGTCCTCGTTTACGGCGTACCTGTTGCCAGCTTCGTCGACGTCGTACCTCCACCGTTGCTCGTGGGCCGCCTTGCCCTGCTCGTCTATCCACGGAAGGAGTGTCGCCTGGTTTGGATCGAAGGCCTTCTCGAATACGATTACTCCGCCACCCAGGTTTTGGGTGGACAAAGACGATATGCGAGCTATGGCCTCGTCGTCAATTTTGGGGTAGGTTCCCTCGTACCTCATGTTGTGGGAACCGCTATTACCGGAAGACCCGTCGCGACTGGTCCAATCTGTTTTCCGTCTCCATCCAGGCCAGTTTTTATGCCCTTCGTCCAAGTCCACGGACGCTCGGTGTTGTTCTTGGTCTTCAGTTGGTCGTACTTGACCCGTTGGTCGATCAACTCCTTGTCGTCCCACAGGTTCTCAACGGAAACCGTCGCCGACGTCATGACGGAGTTTTCGTAGACGTTGACGAAACAGAACGGCTCGCCGGCCTTGAAGGTGATCGGTTTTCCAACGATTCTGAGCCTCCAGTTCATCTGTACCTCGTCTGGCCACCAGTAACTCGGAACGGTTGCGGACAGAGCCTCGGCTTCTGGATGAAAATAATTTGGCGGTCCGGAGAACCATGTGCTGTACCCGGGTTCGGTTCTTATCACCCAACCCATGCCGAAGGAGATCATTCCGATTATCGAGCAATGAGCCTGCGCGCGCTGGTTCTTGGTGAACTCGCCGGAAAGAATCTTGGGTACCGAGTTGCCGCCGTCCCACTGGACGGTGATGTCCTCGGCGACGACCATCTCCCAGCCGAGCACGTTCGCCGTCGTCATCGGAAGGCATTGGTAGGCGTGCTTTTTGTACGTCTCGTCCATCCATTCTCTTCTGATCCGTGATTGACGAATTTCGCACGGGAACTGCGTGGTTTTCACAAATCGAACGTGGGTCACCTGTTGTCCGCCCACTCATCGGTGACGCCACGCGCCGCACGGGGGGCGGCGAGGTTGCCGTACTGGGACGCTTTGCCCTGATTCTTGTCGTTGTAGTCGAACATCGTCACCGCCGAGTACTTGACCCCAGTCGTGACCGGAAGCGCAGCGTGGGCGTATATGAATGTGGACGGGAAGAAAAGCGTGTCGCCCGCCTCGGGCTTGAACTTGAGTTGAAAGTACGGGAAGAACAGCTCACCCCCCTCGTAGTCGTCATTGAGATACATGATCGACGAAATGGTGCAAACGTACGAGAATCCGTGGTCCGTGTGGACCTGAAAGTGTTGCCCGACGCCGTATCTGACGTAATTTATCGCTTCCATGAAATTCATCTTGACGTTGTACAGTGACTCGTAGTGCCTCAGGCACGCCGTCAGCGGATTCGTTGTGTCACGCCAAATGTTGGCGATTTCGGCGAACTCGGCGGGAGCCGATTCGGCGTAATTCTGATCTATCTTGCAATCGACGCAATCCCTGTATTCTGGCATCCTTTGCTCGTGACCGACCAAAGCCTCCATCCACATGTACGGCGCCGTCTCGCTGTCTCCGATCGTTTTCTCTAGGCGGTCGATCAGTCCGAGCTCCTTCGGCAACATGTTTCGATAAACGATTATTCCCAATCTCGGGTCGCCGATGTATTCGGCGTTGACGCTCACCTGATTCTCGGTCGTCGCAGAAGTTTCTGTTTCGGTCATTGCTCCTCCAGTACGTACAGCATAGTCTGGTTCGTCGCCAGCAACATGGGGTGTATCATTGTTGAATCAACGACGGGAACTGGGAGATTTGAACATATGTTGACACTCGCCGAAGACAGGGATTTGGTCAAGCTGCCAGTCTCAATCTACGATGTGAAGATTTCGTCCGCCGACGGAAAAACGAAGGATCTGCTCTCCGAGAAGAACGGCAAGGTAACCCTGATTTTCAATGTCGCTGCCGGGTGCGGAAACATACCCCAGCACGGAGTTCTGGAGGAGCTGAACCAGATTTACGCAGATGAGCCTGACTTCTCCATCGTCGCCGTGGTGGTCGATGATTTCGTCTGTCACGGATATCCGGAGTTCCAGAACGGCCTCGACGAATACATAAGGACAAACGATCTGTCCCTTACGGCGGGGGAGATGGCGCAAAAGTATGCCGTGGATAATTTCGGCACCACATATCAGTTCACCGAGTTGACCAACGGCAGGTACGACAAGCACACATACGACCCCAACTACCTACCGAACGAAAACAAGACGCAGGACATCCATCCGCTTTGGTACTACCTCACGGGATGCCACGACGCCGATTTCATGCCGAACGGCGCACCCTACACGGCCGAGCGCGTCCCGTGGTCGGACAGGGACGTTGCGGTCGAACATGGCAAGCGTTCCCAGCATCCCCTGACCGGCAACTTCACCAAGTTTCTGATCTCCCGGGACGGAACAAGGATTGTCCGATACCAGAACGGATTCCTACTCGGAGAGAGGGACAAATTCGGCAACTGCTTCCCGTGGGTCAAGGAGAAGTACAAGCCAGACGGCCGGCGAAATCACCTGCCCGGGGGTCACCACGACGAGAACGACGAGTTCCTGCGCCATTACGACCCCGAAAAGGGTTGTTGGCCCAACAAGCGACAGAGACTCGGAGTGGAGCTATCCCTTGAGATGATCTCCCAGGACATCAATTACTTCTTGTCCCTCGGGAACTGACGTCGACGCGGCGTCACCCGACCAGCAGTCTTATCCTGTCCGAGAATTCCGACGCTCTGTTTTCTGGCCACCGCGACTCGTCCTCTCCGAGAGCGCGGTAGTGAGTGATTATCGAGTTCCTCGTTCCGTAAAAGTCTTGCGGGACGCCCAGCCCGAGATCTCTCAACGGATACCCCCCGGAGTGGATCGCATTCCCGTGCCAGATTATGGCGTCACCGACTCTGGGATTGAACTTGAAAATCGTCCTTCCGTCCGAGTTCACCAAATCGTGATAGTACCTAAAGCAGACATCGCTTTGGCTCGCCAAATTGTGCTCGGTGACGATCGAGCGATCGACTTCTATCAAATGGGAATTCGGCGATATTTCAAAGAGCCCGCTCGCCGGGTGGTGATCCTCAAGGGCTATGAGCACCCCGAAAAGTCCGGGTTCTTCGGGGGGGAACTGTTCCATTTGGCTATCCCTGTGAAACAGTATCTTCGACGATCCGACCCTGGCTTCGACCATCTGGGCCACGTATCGCCGCCCCAGCTTGGCGCAGAAATCGTTTACGAAGCTTGCGCAAACCAATTTTTCCACCACCAAAGATTTGGCGAACTCATTCCGGGCTGACAGGTAAGACCGCGAATGATCCCCGCAATCCGATATCTCTTTTGAGTACTCGGATAAGAACTCGTTGATTAGATCCCTGTCCACGGCGTTGTTGACGACGACGAAGCCATCCTTCACGAACAGTTCGAGCGAGGCAGTTCCGTACCCAAGGCTTGCGATCCTGTAGTCAACCCATGCCATCTCTCCCACTATGGGGGAGTAGAAAAATCCGTTTATGAAAGTGTTTTTGAAGAAGGTGTTCAGGGCGTGTATCACACCGAGCGGGTTGTTGGCGCCGAGGCTCGACGCCAGTGCCTCCACGCCGTTCATTTCGATGAATTTCCAGGCGGACACCATCGTCGCCTGGCCCGTCCTGCCCACCGCTCCGAATTTGTTGGCCAGAGCACCCAACAAAGAGTAGTCGTGGTACGGGATTGACGTGTCTTTCATCATCACAGAGTTTTGACGTCTCGTCTCGGGGGGGTTCTTCGTCGGCTCGAAATCTACGAACGGCAGACTAACATAAGTCGGTGGCCCGAATCGGAATCGTTTCCCCGGGGAAGCTGGGGAGATCGCTAGCCCACTCGATGATTGTTTCGGGTCACGATGTCGCCTGGTGCTCGCAGGACAGATCCGAGGAAACGATTTCGCAGGCGAGGAGAATGAACTTGAGGGAGTTTTCCGCCCTGGGCGATCTGGCGACTTTCTCCGAATTCATTTTTTGCGTCGGTAGCGGCTCGTGCGGTCCGCTCACGGCGGAAAAGCTGATTCTTTTCGGTTACGCAGGAACGCTCGTGGATCTCAACAGTCTCTGGGGCGAAAAGTCCGAGGAGGACTTCAGGTACCTAGTTTCCCGCGGCCATTTTTCTTACGTGGAGGGGGCGATACGGGGTTATCCTTACGACGTTTTCTCGGGGGTGCCTGCCGGCGAGAGGATTGTTTTGCTGAGCGGCACGGCCAGCGTTCGGGTCGGCGAACTATTCGCTGGCGGAACCTGGCTCCCTTTGATATGCGTAGAGCCAGCGAAGTCCGTCAACAGAAAATTGTCCGATCGTCAAACGACCGTGTAGAACGACGGAGTGGTGTACCTCTCGCCAGCAGTGATCATCTTCACCCCGTGGAGATAGTGAACGTCGCCGGGGTGCATCACGGCCAGCCCGGGTTTTGGCTTTACGGTGATTCCGTGGAACGGGTACCACAGCTCCCCGCCCTCAAAATCGTCGTTGTAGTAAAACAGTGAGTTGAGGTCGTAATCGACAAACGCATTGGGATCGCCGTTGTTCAGCTGCTTGTCGGCGTGGGGCTGTTGCTCGGTTCCGGGACGCCACTTCATTATCACCGGCGGTCTCTTGCTCACTTTGACCTTGTAAAAGTCCTCTATGCATTTCTGCATTTTGTCAATGTATTTGTCGACCAGCGACCAAACGACCGGGTTTATCCTCTGAAGTATGTCGGTGCTGCACTGGCGGTCTTTCCAGTAGTCGGCGTCGTACAGACATGTGCCGTCCTCGGCGTACACGCTCTCGGCTTCGTTGTTCCACTCCGTGATGGTCGGGCAAAAATCCTGAATGACCTTCAGATCTTCCAGGTCGATGAAATTATCCATCACGACTATGTTTTCGCTGCTCGTCCCAAAATGACCCGGCGGAATGTTCCACTGTGACATGAATTCTTCTCTGTCCATTGCCTAGATCCTAGACCATGAGGGATCCAGCCGAGCCCCTTCGTGGTTGTTCTCCACGAACTCGTACAGCATGCGATCGAGGGTGTTTGTCGCAAGTATCTGCTCCCGGTGCGCGGCGCAGAACTCCAGGATGCACGCCCTTTTCTCGCCGTCCCTTACGGTCACCTCCGATTCGTCGTTCCTCGCCCCGGTCGCGACCGACAAATCAGCAATCAAGGATTTTCTCGCCGACATCGGGTAGACCGTCACCGTGGCCGAACGCTCCCAGGCGATCGAATCAACCCTCAACCGTGCGCTCGTCCATCGTTTCCATCTCGGCGACCACAGGGCAAGGTTCCCACCGAGGGGTGCGAGCGACAAGTTCCCGAGCAGGAAAGAAATTTGACGGTTCGCAAAAAACGGGTAATTACCACCCTTTTCGCAGGACAGCATCGCCCTCGCTAGGGATATTGCGACGTCGTCGTGGTCGTCGTCGCTGATGCAGTGCGACACGGTTGACGCAAAATGATCAACGGGATCCCTCACGAGGGCGTAGCAGTTTATGCCTGCGCCGTCGAGCGCCGGGAGAATCCCCAGGTGTCCCGTCAGAATCTCCTCGGGCCCGAGGGCGGCCACCGTCCGCCCACCGGAATAGGAGGCCAGATCGTAGCCCTTTATGCCCGCCCCTCGCGCATGCATCGTTGCGATGACGGACCTGCCCGAGGTCCTCGGAATATGGCAGAAATATGTTTTATTCATTGTTTGGCGAATCTTGTTGTTTCCCCGATATGAAAGTTGTAGCTATCCATTTATCATTTGATATTGGCATTTTTGCCATATGTGGATGAGTCCACGAAGCCGGAAACATAACAATGGAACCACTTTTTGGCGAATAGCTAAGATCGTGTTTGGTGAAAACTATTTCCCCTCCAACCTCAACAGTATTCAAATAAACTACAACAGCAATTATTCTCGTGTTTATTGGCTTTGGCGCCCATGGGGCTGAATCCAAATGTTCATTGTAGTAACCCGCATTTTTTCTATAAACGCCGACGAGAAAACCACTGTTGTACAGATTCGGGCATTCGTTTATCTCGTCAAATTGAGATATGTATTCAGTCAAACATGAGTTGACTGATTGTTCAACTTCTTCTTTTATCTTCATGTATTGACCTGGTTTGCATCCAAAAGATTCAATTTTTTCTTTTGTCAAAAGGAAGTCAAGTGTGTTTTTTGCTGGGTTTGTTTGTCCGCCGAACGTCTTTCCAGTAGAAAGAATTTTGCCAGCATCTCTCAGTGCCAAAAACATCAGCAAGTCGCATGAATCGACGCTCACGGCGCCATCGAACACCATGATATGTTCTGATTTTTTACCGAGAAAGTACCCCACTCGGCAATGCTACATCCGTTGCCAAATCTCCGTTAGCACGGCCCGTGTTGAGATTTGAAACATGGCGGGAAGTACGGCGGGAAGAAGGGTGGGAAGAACGGCGGGAAGAAGGGTGGGAAGAAGGGAGGGAAGAAGGGAGGGAAGAACGGCGGGAAGTACGGCGGGAAGAAGGGTGGGAAGAACGGCGGGAAGAAGGGCGGGAAGAACGGCGGGAAATACGGCGGAGTGACCGACACCGAAGCCGCCGAACTGTCGGAGGCAACCCCGTAGTTCGTGGTGGCCACCACCGTAAACGTGTAGGCGGTGTTCGAGGTAAGACCGCTGACCGTGATCGGAGAAGAGGATCCCGTCCCGGTTTTGCCTTCAGGACTGCTCGTCGCCGTGTAGGTCACGGTCCCCTTGCCCGTGTAGCTGGATGCAGTGAAGGCAACGGACACCTGCTGCGAGGTGTTGGGGGAGGTGTTGTTTGCGACTGCGTTAGCGGTCGGAGTGCCTATCGTCGGGGCGGTCGGCTTTTTGCCACCGGTATCTTTCGGATTGGTTCTGCCGGCCATAAATTACGCTGATACGTCTCCCACGAGAACCCAAGTATTTTCCGCTCGTTTGATGAGCGTAGCATAAGACCACTGTGTTCGCAGTTTCAAGCCGGGAGTTGCATTTATCGTTACGCCCGACGTGGCGACGACCGTCGTCTGACCGGCACCAGTTTGGAGAATGTTGATTTGCGAACCAACGGCAAATGCAACCGAACTGTTTAATGGAACTGTCAAGTTATTCGCAGAAGCCTTGTTCATCTCTACGATTTTGTTTTTATCAGCCAGCACGAGTGTGTAACTGTCTGTCTGCGCATTGGTTGACACGTCCGCCAATTTGCCCAACTCAATCGCAGCCGAAGAATTTATGTCTGCGTTAACAATCGTGCCATCTGCAATCATTGCAGAAGTTACCGTCCCAGTATCGGTCGTTTGCACGACTGTTGCGCCGACGGCGATGGTGGCTGTCGAGCCCTCGCCTGCGGTGTGGGTTACGGAAATGCCCGTTCCTGCCGAAACATCTGCCATGTAGTTTCCAACCGTGTCGGTTGCGAGGTTGATCGGGTCGTTGACCCACGCCGAACCGTTCCACTTGAGGAAATCGCCAGAAGCCGCCGACGTGATGGTGACATCGCCAATATCGTTCAGCGTCGCTGGCGTCAGCGATGCGGCGTACGTCTCGGTTGCTATGTTGTCGTAGGTTGTTCCGTCCGTGGTTATTTCCCACTTGTCGCTGGTCTCGTTCCAGCGAAGAAGAACATTTGTGGAGGAACCGCGCTCGATTTCGATTCCCGCGTTCTCCGATGGGGCGCCAGAGGCGTTGCTGTTGAAAACGATGATGTTGTCCGCCAACTCAATCGTCTCTGTATTGACGGTGGTCGTGGTCCCCGAGACGGTCAGGTTGCCCGTGACCGTCAGGTTGTCGTCGACGGTGACGGTTCCGCCAGCCGAGTCAATCGTGAGGTCGCCTGAAGATGTGTCAATCTCGCCAGCGGCGGTGAGACCGACCTGGACGGCATCGAGCGTCGCGCCAGCGAACGTCGGGTTGGCATTCGTGGCGACGGATTGACCGATTGCGATGGTTGGCGTTGCCGTTTCTCCAGAGTTGTCAGTGAGCGTTACGCCCGTACCAGCAACGAGGCTCGCTACGTAGTCACCAGTCGTATCGGTGCCCAGCGCCACCGAGTTGGGCTGAATGGTCGCGGCAATTGATGCATTTGCACTCCCATTGAACGAAGCCGAGCCAGTTACGTCGCCCGTCAACTCAATTGTTCGCGAGGTGGCGAGCGTTGTTGCCGTGTCTGCATTACCCGTGACGTTACCCGTCACGTTCCCCGTGACGTTGCCCGCCAAGTTGCCAGTGACGTTGCCCGTCACGTTGCCAGTCAACGGCGCGGTGACGCCCGCGAAAGTGACGCTAGAAGCGGTGCCAACTGCTTGGCCAATTGCGATTGTTGGTATTGCGCTTTCGCCAGAATTATCGGTTAGCGTTACTCCAGTTCCCGCGACCAATGAAGAAACATAGTCACCAGTTGTATCAGTTCCGAGAGTGACGCTGTTTGGTTGAATCGTTGCAGTGATTGACGCATTGGCGGAGCCATCGAACGAGGCAGAACCAGCCACGTCGCCAGTCAAAGAAATAGTTCGTGAATTGGCAAGGGCTGTTGCAGTGTCTGCATTACCCGTTACGTTGCCAGTGACGTTGCCTGTGACATTGCCCGTAACATTGCCAGCGACGTTGCCCGTGACGTTTCCGGTAAGCGGTGCGGTTACGCTCGCAAAGGTCACACTGGAATCAGTGCCAACCGCCTGACCGATAGCAATCGTCGGGCTAGAACCTTCGCCAGGTGTGTGAGTGACGGTTACACCAGTTCCGCCAGTTACGTCAGAGACGTAATTCCCCGTCGTGTCCGTACCGAGGGCAACGCTATTTGCCGCGATTGTTGCGGTAATTGACGCGTTTGCCGAACCGTCAAAAGAAGCCGAACCAGTGACGTCACCAGTCAATGAAATCGTGCGTGAGGTGGCGAGGGCCGTCGCGGTGTCTGCGTTACCGGTGACGTTGCCAGTCAACGGTGCGGTGACTCCGGCGAACGTGACGCTGGAGCCGGTGCCGACCGCCTGGCCTATCGATATGGTGTTGCCCGTCTTGATTATTCCCGTGCCGGCGTTTATGTTTGCGGTGCCGGTGAACTGGGACCAGGAAATGTTGTCTGTTCCGATGACGTGCTTGGCGTCGCTGCCGGATCCCGTGGAGCTTATGATCAAGCCCTGATTTATGTTCGTTGAGCCGTTGCCGACGTACACGGCATCGCCGCGAACGACGTTGTCCAGGCTCCCGTCCTGATCCGATGCCCTCGTCAGGACCCAGGCCGTCGAGGGGGAGCTGCCCTGGGCGGTGACTTGGTAAATTCCGTTGTGGGCGGCATTCGCCTGATCCTTGACGAGAATCCTGTCTCCCGTCGTGGCGTTTACTCCGTCAACCGAGAGTCGCGCTCCGGACGCTGCGGTCAGCGTGGCCCCGACTCCGCTCGAGCCGTTGTCGTAGGTCGGGGAATTCGGGAGCACGGCGACCGTGGCCAGCTCGACCGAGTCATGCCAGTTGATTCCGGCCGCGATTGCATCTGCGTAGGCTTTTGTTACGGCGTGTGTTGTTTCGGTTGGTTGTCCGGTGAGAGTCAACGATGCAAAAGTCGGAGATGCGGCAGTGCCGACGGCCTGACCGATCGCAATGGTGGGTGTTGCGGCCTCCCCGGAGTTGTTGCTCAGGGTCACGCCAGTGCCAGCGACGAGCGACTCGACATACGAGCCGACCGTATCCACGGAGAGATTGACGGCGTCGTTCACCCACGCGGTGCCGTTCCAGCGCAAGAAGTCGCCGTCGGCGGCCGATGTGATCGTTACGTCGGCAAGGTCGTTCAGGTTGGAGCCGGTGAGGTTGCCGTTGAAGTAGGGCAACGAGTTGAATGCGGTTGAGCCGTTGCCAATCTTGAATTTGTTCGTGTCGGTCTCAAGACCGATTTCCCCGGCATAGAGAACTGGGTTTGCGGAAGCCCATGCTGCGGCCGTGGACCTTTTTAGTTGAACGCGTGCTCCAGCCATTAGAGTTCAGTTCCTCCGTCGAATAGGGCGATGGGCCAGTTTGTAACTTCCGCTTCGAGAATGTCCAGCAATTCGTTGCCGCCGTCCACGTCCGAGGATGCGAGTCCGCCGCCACTGACCTGTTTCCAGGCGCCGTTGGTCCTGAAGTAGAACTTCTCGTTCGTGTTGTCGACGACCAATGCGCCGTCGGGGAGTGCGTCGACCGGTGTTCCGCTGACCGTCTTGGTCACCAAACCCAAGAACGCCCTGAATATGTCGTCGGTGGCGAGGGTGTTCGCCGAGTCGCGATACAGGTTCACGTCCCCGGTGACCGAGCCGGTTCCCCAGGTGAGTCTGCCGCCGGCCTCAATTTTTAGTCGGGAAAAAGAATCTTCGTCAACAAGAATGGTTATCGCATCCGACCCAGCAGACGACAACTCTTTGATTGTGATTGGAACTGTAAATTTTTGTGCCACGACCTCAATCGCTTTCGGTTTCTTCTGATTGACCCCTCGAGGTCAATGTTTGTTAACCAGTTACAACCACCGTGTACGCGTCCGCGGCGGGTGCGGTGGCGAAGGTTACAGTCGCCGTGTTGACGCTGGTTCTTGCCACGTCCGCAAAGACGGTATCGTATGGAGAATTTGTCTCAACAACCTGAATCGTCAGATTCCTCGTGTTCAGGTTGTGTGTTATGGTAAACGAAGCAGATGAGTTGTTGCCAATCGTTTGGGTGACGACGCGAGCCAACGAAGGAACGGACGTTGACCTCGTGCCAGCATCCCCGCCAGCGGCGAGGTTTGTTCTCGCGTCGGCTTCCGACGATGCGTTGGTACCACCATGCGCGATGCCGACATCCGTAGCGGACCACGTGCCGGTGGTGATCGTCCCCAGGGTCGTGATGCTTGATTGACCGACGTAGGTGGCGGCGATGTCGACCGCGTCTGCGGTGACGGTAATTCTGTTCGCGGTCCCAACGACGTTGATGGTGTTGCCATCCTTGACCAAACCATCACCGGCAGTAAACGAACCAGTACCTGAGAATTGCGTCCATTCGATTGAATCCGTGCCGACAGTAAGAGGTCCATTGGATGAAATGGCAAATCCGTGGTCTGCGTTCGTGGTACCTTCTTCAACGAACGTGAACGTGCCGCCCGAAAGTTCGCCAGTGTCCGCGGTTCCGTTGGCGTCTGACGAACGGGAAGCGGCGCCAGCCGCAACGGCGACGTAGATGCCGTTTTCGGATGCGGTGCTTTGGTTCTTGACGAGGACTCTGTCTCCGGCGGCGAGGGTCACCCCGTCGATTACGTCGCCAGCCTCAAGGTCTGTTGCGAGATTGATTGCCGCCGTCGTCGCTGCGCGCACCGACTTCTTGACATCGAGACCCTGGCGGGCAGCGTCAACGTAGGACTTGTTGGCGGCGTGGGTGTCCTGTGTCGGGGTGCCGACATGAATCCTTCCGCTACCATCACGCTTGGCGAGTGTGCCGCCAGTTATGTCCGCTGTTGCGGCGGTTAGGTCGTTGAAATGCGCGGCGGTTAGCAAGCCCGCGCTGTCCGCATCGGCAAGATTGAGCGTGATGGTAATCGTGCCGTTTTCTTCGTTGAGTGTTATCGCATCTGTGTGCGCGCCACCCTTGACGACATTGTGGAGCATCTTTCTCCACGCGGAACCCGAATAGACCTTGATGGTGTCTTCGGTTGAGTTGTAGATGAGGCGACCCTCAAAGCCGTCACCAGGGTCAGACCCAACGACCTCAAACGTGGCATTGATCAGTTGGTTCTGATTAAGGTTTAGATTCGTCAAGAATTTCTGGGCCATTGTTTACCTCACGTCAAGTAGGCGTAACCAGAGAAGGGGGCCGTGAATGTCACGACCACCTGCAGGTCACTGCTATATTGTACTTCACCCACGACGACAGTATTTGCAGAGTCGACGATGGTTACGGAGGGTTTTCCCCCGAGGGTGTGGTTGATCGTCCAGGTGTCTGAGACCGCTGCCTGGGCGTGGACGTGCCTCCTTGTGTTTGCGGCGGCCTGCCCAGTCCGGATGACCACCAGATTCGGCTGATCCTCGCTTACGATTACGTTGTTCTGGAAGCTCACCTCGTCACCTCCGGTATGACCGTGAAATCGCCCTGGAGCACCCGCGATACCTCGCCACTAGAGTTTTCTATCTCTAGGTCGTACACGCCGCTCGTGTTCAAAGCGGCCGTGGCCTCGTCGGATATGTATATCCGTATGGCATTGGAGTCCCCCGCCGGCCTCATTTCAACCTGGCTACCGTTCACCACGGTACCCGACAGGTTGAGCATCGTTGTCGAGCTCTCCATCGTCCTGCGGACCTGCATCCTGCCCGTGTAGCCCGTGAGGTCGAAGGGCAGGAAGGTCTCGCCGGTCGGGTCGCCCGGGTCGGGGTACTCGATCGCGAGCATCCTGACGAAGGTCGCCCCTTGCTCGCAGATCATGTTGTAGACACCAGCCTTCATCCGAGACCTCTCTAGAAACTCCTAGATGAGATTGTAGATTAAGACGGCGTTTTTTGCGGCAGGAATCAGACGACGCTCGGGGAATTCTTGTCTGGGCCCACCTTCTTGAGGCCGAAGCTCATGGCCAGCGAGGCCACGACGGCCACCGCGGCCACCTTCAGGTTGTCCTGGTTGGTGATGGCGTCGAAGTCCGACCCCGCCACGACCCAGGCTCCCAGCCAGGCCTGCACGAATGTCTTGACCGCTCTTTCTGCGGATTGCTTGAGGTGATTTGTCATAGGGTTTATACCTCCCCTTCGTCACCATTATCCCGGATTTGCCACTTCCCGCGGGTAATCATGCCCGTCGCGGCGCGCAGGAGCCCGTCCGCCAACCACGGCGTCATTCCGTCCGAGAAGGATATGGCTATGTCGGAGGATTTTCCGTCGACGACCTCGGCGACCACGACGAAGTTGGTGACTATCGCGCTTTCGCCGACGCTGCGCGTCATCTCCTCGAACGACCTGCGCACGAAGGCGTCGAACTCCTCGTTCATCCCGGTCAAGTCAGCTCGTGCGTTATCTTCACGCCGATCGGTCTTGCTCTATGTATTGCCTCCAGCACGACGGGGGAGGCCTCCCCGATGTCGTCCTCGCTCGCTCCGTACGTCTGCTCCCACGGCGTCTGGACGAGGACCGTGAAGGGACCTTCGTGCTGAATGTCGATCGTGACCTCCTTCGGTTCCATCATCACGCGCTTTACGGACTCGCGCACGGCGGCGAGGCTGCCCGCGTTCATCCCGTAGTAGCCGTACTCGGCCTGCCACCTCAGGAAGTCCCTCGTCACCTCCAGCGTTCCCAGCGGCGGATCGTTGACGCCCGTGGTGGAGAATCTCAGGGTGTCCGTCCCGTTGAGGACGCTTGCGTCCAGGACGAACGGATTGGAGGGATCGAGCGTGGAACTCAGCTTGGCCACCGGTTCGGTCCCCGTGAATTGGGTCAGCCACTTGGCCTCGTTCAGCCCCGCGTCGCTGGGCCACACGAGGTTGCTGAGGGTGGACGGGAGCGATTCGTCGCGCCCGTCTACCACGGTGAAAAACCTGTAGTCGCGGTAGGCCTTCATCGCCTGGTCCATGCCGCTGAAGGCCACATCGATGAATCGCATCACCGCGGCCGGCGGGTTTTCCGTTCCGTTCCCCTGCGTGAAGTGGTCGGGGATTACCTGGTTCATCTGTCTGGCCGCCTCGGAGTAGTAGGCCTGGTCGAGCGTTCCGGACAGCACCGGGTTTGCGAAATAGACGACGTCCGAGGCCTCGTTGGGGACCATGGTCACCGTTACGTCTACTCTCGGAGCCGACAGCGACTGTTTGTTCACGAATATCGGTTCCGTCCTGTACACGCCCCACGACAGATCGTTGAGTGCGGTGGAGCCAGCCGACTCCGGTTGCGGCGTGACCACGAACGTGGATGTCTCGGATGCCCCAGAAACGGAAGACGTGTCCGAGAGGACCACCTCGATCTGCCCGCCCGACTGCATCTTCGCCGCGAAAACGAATTCGATCGGGTCCAGATGGTCCTCCGCCTCGAGGATCACCGAGGAAATGGTGAGTTCCACCTGTCCGACGAAGGAGACCTGCATGTAGGAGGCGTCGTCGGGCCAGAACTCGGATGCCTCGATCTCGTAGTTGTCGTTGTCGGAGAACCAGGAACCCGTCTCGTCCAGCACGGTGAGTTTTTGGGCGGATGCGGGGAGTCTGTTCCTCACCGCCCTCCCTGTCGTCACAGCGTCACCACCTCTACGCTCGCCCTAGGCAGGAGCCCGGCGTATTTCGCCTGATACCCCGTCACCTGTGCTCCGGCCGTCAGCTCCTCGACCAGTTTCTCGTTCCCCTTGTCGCTGTTCGGGTACTCGGGGATATCCGCCTCGAAGGACGACACGAAGTCAACGCCCATCACGTTGGACGCCGCGGCGACTATCTCGTAGACCCTCACGATGCTCCCGAAATTCGGCCATTCGTTCGGCGAGACCAGCTTCTCGACGGCGTCCTTGACCGACTGGGCGACCGATGTGGCGCTGAATCCGGGGGAGACGCCTACGGTCAGCTGCACGCCGAGATCGTATGTCCAGGCGTCCAGGATCTTGAAGTCGAGACCGGCGGGAACCCTCTCGGCCACGTCCGCCTCTATCGACTCCCTCACGCTCCTGCCGACTGGGGCTCCGTCCTCGCCGCAGACGAAGACGGCGAAATACCCCGGCTCCTCGTTGTTCTCCATGTAGGAGAGAAGTAGCGAATCCAGCATCACGATGTCGACGAGGGGGCCGGTCGTGTCCGTGTCGGATACGACGTCGGTGTACGTGACGACCCCGGAGGCGCTCACGGCCAGCGAGTCGTCCGTGGCGTCGAAGGTCCCCGACGGGAAGTCCTCGGCGAACCCGCTCTCCCCGTAGAAGTCCGGCGTGACGACCCTGTAGATCGTCCCCGGGTAGTCGTCCACTTGGTCCTCGAACGACGACGAAGTTATCACCGTGGCGGCGGTCCCGGCGTGCGACGAGTTGCCCACGAGCGAAACGGTCCCCGCGACGGTCTGCGCGCCGCTGGTCGCGTTGGCGTAGCTGAGCTGCGTCGAGGACGGAACCGCAGTCACTGCGTGCGTGCCGTTGTAGCCCGACGGCGTCACCCCCGCGACCGTCACGACATGCCCGACCTGCAACCCGTGGGCCGAGGTGGTCGTGATCGTCGCCGTCGTCCCGTCGCCTGTCGCCGCCGTCGTCGCCCCGCCGACCTGACCGGACTGGGCCCTGTGCTCGACGGCCTTGGCGAGGTCGTAGGCCTTCACCCTCTTGACTTGTGAGAATTTCCCGAGAATGTAGTTCTCCACCTGCGTGGCGGTGTTCAGCGTGGCGCTCAGAGACTGAAGGTGGGTGGCGGCCCTGTTTAGGAACTCCGCCTCCGTCTCGGGGTTCTGTCCCTGGACCACATCGTCCGTGGTGTCGCAGGAGAACACCACCGCGCTCGGGGAGTTGGCCACCAGTTGCGTGCCGACCGAGAAGCTGGGGATCTGGCCGAGCACCAGCGACTTGAGCGTTGCGCTCACGGTCGTGGAGCCCGTGGGGGCCGTGACCGGCTGGTCGAGAAGGAACGGATACTGAATCGTTTCCACCCCGTTGAAGTAGTCGAATGCGTACACGGTGTCCTCGGGGACCGTGTCCCCCGCCACGAACAGCGTGAAGTCGACGTCCACGGTGGACTGCGTCGCCTCAGATCTCTCCACGCCCATGACCCTGAGGATCCCCTCCATCAGCGAGTCGGGCATCCTGTTGATGGCGCCCATGGTGCTCGCCCCTATCACCGATCCGGCTTGCAGGATGGCATCCTCGAGGGTTCCCGGTCTCGGGTTGAACTCGGGCAGGGCGGTCCTTGCGTATTGGACGGCCTGGAGGTACAGGTCCGGCGGCTGGAGGTCGTAGTCGGTGAGGTCGACGTACTCGCTGAAATCGGGCGACGGCATCAGAGCACCCCGTAGTCGACGGACAGCGCAGAAATCCCGGACTGATCCGGACTAGCCAGCGAGATGTTTTTGATGATTATCTCCGGCCAGTAGGCGGCGACGGTGGACCTCAGTCCGGACGGTTCGCCCTTCGTGAAGGTCGGGTCGGCGGTTCCGAACGCCGGATCGAGTGGCAGTTCGCCCGGCTCGATCTTGACGATCGCGCCGATCAGCTGGTCGTAGAACTCGCGGGAATCCTCACCCAGCTTCAGGGACGAGCCACCCTTCCTTGCGAAAGTCATGGGCAGCCTGAATGTCGACACGGTACGATTATCCCACGGTCAGTGCGTGTGGGCGGAACTGGCGTAGGAACCAGGTGCTTGGTAGGGGAGGACGTGGCCGGGTGATTTGGCAATGAGTTCCTGGAGCAGTTCGGCCACCTTGTCGTCCACGTACTTCTTGGTCGCGGCGTCGTCGTCCTCGACCGGGGGGTCCAGGTTGACCAGCTTGAAGTTCTTGTTTTCCGAGCCCAGCACGACCATCTTCTGCCGTATCCCCTCGGAGAAGCCGACGATCACCGTCCGCCCGCTCCTTGGTTTTTGTCCGAAGACCTGGCAGGGCCCGAAGATTTTGTTGGTCGCCAGGTTTGGGACGTTGACGTACACCCCGGTCTCGTCCGACCGGACCACCGTGCCGACGTAGACCGCGTTCGAGTCCACCCGAACGAAGGAGGCTTTCGACTGGTTGGTGACCTCGAAGTTGGGTCTGGTCTTGAAGCTCATGCGTCCTCCTTGGGCGGTTTGTCCTGATTCTTGGGTTTTTGCACCATCACCAGGTTGACGTCGACGGGATCGCTGGTGAACTCCGAGAAATTCACGTCTTGGACGAGGTACCCGGCGACGAACCTGTCGGGCACGCTCGTCAGGTATATGGTGTGGCCCGGTCTAATTATTCTACCAATCGGGGAAAGAACGGCGCAGGAACCCGTCCCCTCGAGCCCGTCGTTCTCGCTGACCCTCACCGTCGGCCACGTCGCCAGCTCGAATATCCCGTTGTCCTCCCGCCAGGTGACCGATCCGTCGTAGGTTATGCTCCCGTCGTCCGCGATGCCTATCGGCCTGCCGCTGAGGACGAGGACGGACTTGGCCCCGCTGTTCGTCTCGCTCGGGTTGTAGCGGAGGTTGAGGTACCGTTGCTTCTTTCCCTTCTTGTTCTCCTTCTCGGCGAGCCCGAATTTCCACATCAGCCACTGCCCGGAACCGAAGACGAGGGTGTTGTCGACCTCGAACACGAAGAACTGGCCGTCCGCCCCGCTCTGCGTCAGGACCGTCCAGACGGATTCGTCGGCGTTCTGGTTCTTTCCCTTGAACACGGTTTGTTGCTTGTTGTTTTTTTCACCCACGAAGTTCATCCCGCATCTCGCCGCCGCCCGCCGCGCGTACTCGTACCCGTTCACGGCCGTTATGGATTCCGGTCGCTTGTCCCTCCTCAGCTCCTGCACGCACTTCGGGGCGAACTGGACGCTCGCCTGCGGGTAACCAGCCGAGCCCGCGCTCGACTCGCAGGAGACGACCTCGAACAGCAAGCCACGGTACCTGTACTCCCTCCTGGGGTCGAAGTACCCGCCCTGGGTCAACTTGTAGTCCCTGTCGTCGTAGATGGCGGTCAGCTCGGTCGTCATGCTCATCGAGTAGCTGACGCTGAGACTGAGGAGCCTCCCGGAGAGCATGTCCTGGTCCTCCAGCTCGAGGCCGGCCAAGGTGAACACCTCCGTGACGAACCGGGAATCCTTGGGTTGCACCAGCGATGGTTGGTTCGAGTAGTTCTTGGTTTCCCACGGCTTCAGGGTCGGGTCCTCGACGAGGAATTTCGCGAGTCTCTCCTCCTCGAGGAGGTGCAGGGCGAACGCGTAGGCGTCCGCAAGGTACCTGACCTTCGTCTTGCCGTTGGGGAGTTTGAGCGCCACGGTCTTGCTGTCGAAAATCCCTAGGTGCAGGCCGTCCTTGAGGAACTTTTCCGTCGCCTGCTTTTCCGTGAGCACGAGCTGCTTCTCTATGTCCAGCGACGGCAGGACCACCATGACCTTCTGGCCCTCGAATCTGTCCTTCAGGGTCATCGGTCCGACGGTCACGGAGAGCACCGTCCCGTACTCGAAATCCTCCCCTCTTTTCTTCGCCAGGGGGACGATGCGTTTCCCGTCGAGGCTCAGTTTGACGGGCCTCCTGCCGCCGAGGTTTATCGTTCCGTACTCCAGCGGCTCCGGGATGTTGATCTCAATGCCACTGTCCTCCTCGACGATCGTCTGGGGCGGGGTCGGGTAACCGGCGAATATCGGGGTGGGCATCTGGGTCGCCTATTTCTTTTCGACCGCTTTATAGTCTTTTTGGTCTTTCAAATCTCTGACCAGCGCGTTGAATAGACTCGAGGCTGTCCACGTGGCCTTGTTCCCAGCTGTTTTGAGGAGGATGTCCCGCACATTGCTTTCCCCGCCGTATTGGGCGGAGAGCCTGTTCAGACTTGCTATGTACTCGCCCACAGATTCACCCTCTTCAAGTGCGAATCCATTCTTGAGGGACTTGAAGAATTTTTCTATCACCCTGTGTGCGTTGCCTGGCCCCTGCGGCTCCCCCGGCTTGCCGGTTACCCCTTGTTTCTTGTCCCTGTAAGTGAACTTTGGCAGGGTGAGGAACCTCTCGAGCGTGTCGCTCGACTCCGTGCACGACATGCTCACCTGGGCGGAGACCGTCTGCCCGAGCTCGTTGACCCGGGTCACCTGGACGGACATCGACTGTATCTTCCACGAGGCGACGGACCCGCCCATCATCTGGTGGACGTTGATGAATATGACCGAGTTGTCCTCGGCCGCGAAGTTCTGGAGGTTGGCCAGTTCGTCATCGACGGGGTTGCGCACGCCGTCGAGGTGCTTGGCCACGAGGAAGTCGAACGACACCTTCTGCAGCGAGCCGGCCGTCGGCTGCAGGATCGGCAGCTGCAGTGGTCGCGCGAGCTCGTCAAATTGCACCGCACCCACGTCGTGCGAGAAGTTGTTGAGGCCGAACGGGAACTCAAACTCCAGGTCGCCGGCCACCTGCACCATCCTCGGGAGGTTGGCGACGCCACTGTTCGGCGACGTCGTGGGCGGGATGGCGTTCCTCTCCACGACGACCTTCGTCGTCGCCGTGAATCTTTCCTTACGTCCTATGAGCGCCATTTAGGTTCTCTCCCTGTAGGCGCGTTGCTGCTGCTCGAGCGCGGCCACGACCTGACGGGCGATGGCGGTCTCCGACTGGCCCGGTGCCCCGTAGACGTTCAGGGTGACGTTCTGGTTCATGGTCCCGGCCGTCCCGGCGACGAGGCTTGACCGCGGGGTTCTGGTGTTGCCGATCGGCGGGACGACGTGCAGGTGCCTGCTGCCGGCCCAGCCGTGGAACTCGGCGAAGCCCCCGGCGTTCGAGATCATCTTCTGGTACTGGCCGAGGTTGTCCCCGGTCAGGTCGTAGGCCCTCCCGGCGGCGTGGTCGGAGCTCATGGACCAGAGGTTGTCGAAGCGGAGCGCACTGGTGACGGTCCGCTTCCCCGTCAGCAAAGAGTTGAACTTTGCGTGGGCCGCCATCGTCCCCCTGAGCGCCCTGGAAGTCGGGGTGTCCCCGACCCGACCCCTGCGAGGGGATCTGGTGTCGCCCTCCACCAGTTTCAGCGTGTTTCCCGTTGCCTGCCACGTGTAGTTCTTCATGTCGCCCCACCACTTCGGGGCTTCGCCCTCCCAGATTTCTGGCTTGTTGTCGAAGGCCGTCGTGATCGCGTTGCCTATTTCCTCGGCAAATTTCTTCGCATTTTGGTTCCACACGAGTCCGACGTCTCCCGCTACCTCGTAGACCTTGGAGGTCTCCGTGGCGAAAATCCCTTCGTCCAGCCGATCGGCACCAACACCAAGACCGGTCGGCTTCATAATTGCGGCTACCAGCGCCTTTCCGGCTGGGCCGACCTTCGACAGCTTGTCCAGATTGAGATTTCCGCCCTTGTCCAGTAATTGGCCCGTGCTGATGAAATTGAGGAGGTTCGTCTTCTCCTGGTCGCCAAATTTTTCGTCCCCGAAGATTTGGGTGATGATGCCCTTGAGCCTGTCGGCCGCTCCGAGGTTCTTGAACACGAACCCTTGCTCGGCCATGCCCCCCAAAATCTGTTGCATGCCGAGGCCCGAGATTTGCGATAGTTGCGTTTCGTACGCCGTTTGGGCCTCTGCCTGACCCTCGTTGGCGAACGAACCGAGCAGACCCGCGTCCATCTTTCCGAAAGCTCCCAGATTTCCCTGAGCGAAATCTCTGGTCGCCGAGAGAACGGCGAACAGGTTGTCGGGGTTGTCCGCCTGCGTGCTGGAGACGAGCAGCCTGGCGTAATCCCTGAAGTCGTCCATCGTGGCCGTTCCGCCCAGGCCCATCAGCCTCTCCTTGCTGGCAGTGAACGCCTGAACTTCCGCTCGCCTCTTGATCGATTCGTCGAACACGTTCAGCGACGCCGTGCCGATGTCCCTGATCGCCACTTTCATCTCGTCGACGGTCTTGCGAGTGACGAGGCCCAGCGCCCCGATCTGCTCGGTGAGCGATTTCGTCGGGTCGCCCAGGTCCACGTCCATCTTGGACCCGAGCGCCATGATCTCCTGCTCGGTCTTCCCGGTCATCTTGGCAAGGTGCCGGACCACGAAATTGCCGCGCTTCATCATGATGTCTGCGACCTCAAACCTGCCGAGACCCTCCTCGGGGAGGAACAGCTCGCCCCTTGCGCTTTTGCCCCTCGTCCCGCCCTCCGTGCCGCGCGCAAAGAAGTCCTCGGCCCTTCGTATCCTGGTGTTGGCGACTCTTTCGCCCGCTTCGTTGATCCTGAATCCGAGATTTTCTTCCTGGAACCCCGCCACCATGGCGTCAAAACTTTTCATCGCCTTGGTGTCGCCACCTTCCGCCTGCTTGAGGTACTCCTTCATCTTTTTGTATTCCGACTTCTTCATCACGCCGGTGTTCCTCATTCCCTTGAGGATCGTGGATCTGCTGGCGTTGAGGGCCATGTCCATTGCGAGAAGTTCGGAAGGCAGCGTTGACGTCGGCATATTCGCAATTTCTCGGTTGCCCGCGACTAGGGTTCCAATGCCCATTTCGGAGATCATCTTCTGCTGCTTGTCGATCTGGCTGATCCCTCTCTGGAAGCTGCTCCCCCCCGTGGCCTGGACCAACCTGCCCGTTTTCGGGTCGACCCTCGCGCCGACCATGGCCGCGACGATCTGACCGCTCATTCTTTCGCCGATGCCGGCACCGATCTTTTTGGCCTCCCTCTCGCGGTTGCCCTGCGCCCTGAAGTAGCCGACGATGCCGCCGATCAGCGCCGAGCCCCCGATGATCGCGGCCTTGGCGACCGGACCAGAAAGTCCAAAGACGGGGCCGAGCGTGTCGGAGATCGTCTTTCCGACGGCGGCGCCGGCGAGCGCCCCGCCCATCATGGACTTGCCCGTGCTTGTCGATTTCATCAGCGTCAGACCGGCGGCGATTCCCATTCCTCGGGCCCCGAACATCGCCCCGATTCCGAGGGCGTTGTTGGCGGCCGACCGCATGTCCTTGTCGCCGATCTTTTCCGTCACCCCCGTGGAAAGGAGCATGCCGCCCATCAACCCCATCATCGGGTTGAACGTTTTGCGCATGCTCGCCTGGGCGCTCTCGCCCAAGCCCTTGAACATGGCGCCGGTGCGACCCTTGAACTGCTGCCTCGCGAACGCCCGTTCCGCCGCCCTCTTGGATTTGCCGCCGTCGTCCCTAATTTTGCCAGTTTCCTTGTCGACCCACTTTCCCGCGCCCTGCCTGTCCTTCTCCAACATCTCGTTGAACGCCGTCAACCTCGCCGTCTGCAGCGCGGTGGCTTGAAAGGGAGCCAAATCTCCCAACCCCATCCCAGCGGCGCCAGCGGCTAGTCGCGCCTGTTCCAAATCGGCCCCCATCCTCTTGCCGCTGAGGGTCTTGAAAATGCTCTCCCTCGTGACGGGACCCGTGCTCACGCCGTCGAAGGACCCCTGTATGGTGCCGCCACGCAAGAACTCCCTGAGGGTGCCCTTCCCGTACATGAGGTCCCTCTGGGCGTTCCGCATTTTCATGTGCTGCTCGACGACGGGGGCCTGTGCCGCCGCAATCAACTTGGCTTGCTTGTCCGCGGGGAGCATCATGAACGCCGCCGGACCGGCGGCGCCACCACGGCCGACGTAGGTGTTTCTGACATTTTGTTCGGCTGCTGCCAAATTGTTCCTCAGATTCACCGAGTTGAGGTCGCCACGATCTATAGCGTTGAATGCCTTATCGCCTAACATGTAGGCTCGGTACGCCCCCAGGTCGGCGAAACCGGTCCTCTCAAAGCCGTTGCTCGCGAACGCCCGCACGTTTTTCCCGAGACCCATCATCTCCGCACCCTTGACCAAGGTTCTGTCGTAAACGAAAGTACCCGGGTCGTGGTACGACCTTCCCGCATCCTTCATGTTCTGGACATAGGCCACGTTGGCCGCGACCTCGGCTGGGGTCAGCCTCATGGTGGCGGCGTTACCCGTGTACCTTGACCTCGAGAACATAGCCGGGATGCCGCCGAACATGCTCCGGGGGGAATTACGCGCCCCGTAGACCGATGCCTGGTTCGTCAGGTCCTTGACCGTTCCGCCGCCGCCGCCCCTGCGCATCCTGTAGGCCGTCCTGCTTCCCTTGAACCCGCCGAACATCAGGCCGAGGGTGAAGAGCGTGCCGATGCCCGGTCCGAGACCGCCTCCGACCGTTCCGCTGGGTCCGCCTCCGGATCCGCCCATGCCGAGGAACCCCCCACCGCCCCCCAGTTTGAACGTTCCGATCCCCCTCACGAGTGACGCCATCCCGTTGATCAGTTTGGTGAGGATGTTCACGATCGAGGTGAGCACGGGCAGGGCCTCGGTGAAGGCGACCTTGAGCGCGGCGAACCAGTCGCCTATGGCGAAGATCAGCCTCTCGAGGGCGCTCCCCCAGGCCTTGAACTGCTCCTCGTTGTCCTCGGCGAGGTAGCCGAGCTGCTCGGCGTTCCTGCCGAAGATCCTGAATATGGCGAGCAGCGGACCCTTGAATGTCTCGGTGATTATCCGCGACCCCTCGCGGAACTTCTCAAGGGAGTTCTTGAACTGGTTGAACGACTTCATGAACGAGGCCGACGTCCTCTTGAACCACTGCGACGCTCCGAACAGCATCGGCAGGTACTTCCTGACGAGGGTGACGGAGAATTTCTCGAGCGCGTTGCCTATCGTCGTGATCGCCGGGAACAGCTTGTTCTTCCCGAAGAAGGTGAACTCCGGCGCCAGTCTCGCGAACATGTTGCGCACGTTCTTGAACAGCCCGTCCAGCACCCTTCGCGCGTCGTTGAGGAACTGTTCTCCGAAGTCGGCCATGTCCGTCGCGAGGGCGACGGTTATCTGCTTGAACTGCGCGACGAGTGTCCCCTTCATCGACCCGAACTCGCCGCTGACGCCCGCCTGCTGGGCGAGCTTGCCGCTCGCCATGGACGCCATGATGCTCGCCGCGTCCTTGCCCTTCGACTTCTTTATCGCCTCCGCGAACTCCTTGCTGACCCCCGACGCGGCCGTGCTCGCCTTGCCGGTGACCTTGCCCTCCTTCTGCAGTATCGCGACGAAGTTCGCCATCGCCTGGAACGACTTGGCCTGGTCCTGCGACCTGGCGGTGAAGTCCATGGCGCCGGACAGCGCCTTGGTCTGCGCCCCGGTGACCCTGCCCTGCTGGGACATCGCCTTGTACGCCTGCGTCAGGTTCATGACGCCCATCGTCGCGAGGTTGGTGTCGGTGTACAGCCCCCTCATCGCGGCCGCCGCCGCCCCGGTCGCCGAGCCGTAGACGTTGGCGCCCTTGTACTGCCATGCCGAAGCCGCGGCGTTGAACTCCCTGAACGCCGCCACCGCAGTCGTCGCGGCCACGGCCACCGTGGCCAGCGCGGCTCCGACGGCTCCGAGGGCGAGGTTGTACCCCTTGGCCACTATCTTGCCGGCCTTGAACAACAGGTTGACCGACGCGAGCGTCGCCGCCGTTATCACGAACTCGGCGGCGAGGGCGATCAATTGGAAGAAGAGCAGTCTCGCCGCCTTCTTGAAAAAACCCATCACCCTCGCGCCCGCGGTAAGGTTCTTCTGGAGTCTCTTGCCGGAGTTGTCCAGCGCCGAGAATCTCTTCCTCATCGCGGCCATCGGCTCGTCGGCTTCCCTGGCCGTCCTCGACATCCGCCTCGTCGATTCCCTGAACCTGTCGCCGGATTCGCTCGCGCGATCGGCCGCCTCGGAGAACGCCTGTATCTCGGCGAGGACCTGCGCCATGTCGCGGCGGTTCGCCTCGAAATCTATGCGTATTGTGACTATTTCGTCGGGCAAGATCGGCTCCCAGCAATCGGGCTTCCCGGACTAGCCAGAGTTATCCGCTTCTTTTCGTTCCCTCTCGCGGTCCGCAGATATAACTTTAGCACAGGCGTATCTGACCAGCCACTCGTGCAGCGAGGAGTCAAGCAACCTGACGGGGTCCGTACCCCATAGCTCCCCTAATCGAGCGGCGGCTACGACGCGGTTGTCTTCCGACAACTCCTCGATTAGTTCTTCGTAGGGTTTTCCGTTGACTCAGCCTGGATCGTGTCGCCGAAACCGCAGGCGTCGATTATCGCCAGCGCGGCGGCCTCGACGTGCGCGTCGATGCCGAAGAATTTCTGCACGCAGTCCGGGATCGCCTTGTCGGTGCCCGTCATCTCCAGGATCGGCTTGGATGCGAACCCGACCGGCCACGAGTCGTCGAGGACCTCCTCGCCCTGCAGGAAGACGCCCTTGGTCGAGTGGGCGACGACGGTGCAGGCGAACTTGGTCGCGTCGAGACCCTTCTGTGTCTCGCTGCCGCACTGCTTCTGCCAGTTGCGGATCTGGGCTTGCGTGAGGTTCGGGCTGACGAGCAGCTTGACGCCGGGTCGCTCGGGGACCTCGATGTACACCCTCGGTCTCTCCACCTTCTTGGCAATGACGGCCTTCAGCTGGTCGAGCAGGGTTGGTTCTTGAGCGTTTGTTGGTTGCATGTTTGCTGGTGTGATTTCGTCCATGTTGGAAACCTAGCACATCGGATCCGTTGGCGGCGCAACCCCCCGACGATTTACGGGGCTGCTTTATTATCTAGGGTAATTGGACTGCGGAACGCCTACGCCTGGATGTTCAGCGGAACGGGTCCGCCCTGGATGGAGAAGGTCATGGCGTAGGTGGCCGGTGCCCCCGACGACGCGTCGCCGTCCGGCTCGGTGAGCCCGACGAGAAGGGCGTTGTTGTACTGCCTGTCGGCCTTCTGATCCTCGATGTCGCAGTTGACCTTGTGGATGTAGATGTTGTAGAAGATCCTGCCTATGTGCTGGCGGGCGACGTTCAGGTGCACCCTGTCCGCGTCGTCGTAGTGCCTGGTCAGCGTGATGTCCCCGACCTCGGATGGGGCGCAGAGGAGTTCCGGGAACTTGCCCCCGCCCACGTAGATCTTCTCCACGGCGGCCGTGATCTCCCCGCCGGACACCTGGGCAAAGAAGTTCTGGAAGGCGGGGGCGATCGCTCCGACCGGCTCAAGCTTCGCCAGTATCTGTCGCTGCGTGTATTTTGCCATGGTTTAGTCCTCCGACTAGGCTAGTGATGACGTGATGTTGGACTTGGAAATCTCGACCTCGATCGTCTCACCGATGGACGAGATCCTGACTCCGACCCTCGCCTTGACCGTCCCGGTGGCGAGTTGAGTGACTGGGTTCAGCTGCGCGTTGACCGTGACCTTGTAGCCCGGGTCCAGCTGCTTGCCTGAGGCCAGGAACTTGGGGAACAGCGCGCCCGCCGTCGCCAGCGGGTCGAGGATGCCGTAGAGCACCGATTCCACCTCGGCGAACAACGATCCGCGGCCGTCGATGACGTTGAACACGAGTCGCTCCAGTCTCTCCTCGGCCTGCGAGGTGATGTAGTTCAGTATCTCCCTGGCCGTGATGAACCTGAAGTTTTCCGTGTCCGAGGATGCAGACCTCGCTCCGTAGATCCTGACGTCTCCGTTGATGACCCTGATCGGGTTCACGAAACCGTCGTTGAGCGTGTTGGATTCCGCCCCGGTGACCGTGTGGTACGTCCCGAGGGCGAAGGATGAGTTGGTCAGCGATCCGGCGTACGCCGTCCACGGGCCGAGCTCGTTGTGCAGCTTCGCCCTCTTCGCGGCGACGAAACCCTCGCACGGGACGGAGAGGACGAGGCCGTTCCTCGTGATCTTGACCCACGGGTAGTACCAGGCGGCGTACTCGGCGCCCTCGTACTCGCTGTGATCGGCCGCTTCCTGCACCGATTCCGCAACGGTGTTCTCCCTGTCGAATCCGAGCAGGGCGACCCTGTGGGTGTCCACGGCGTGGTCGGTTAGCCCCTCCCAGATGGTCGTGCCATACAGACCGGGCAGGCAGACCGATCCGGTGCCGAGCGTGTTGGTGAATGCACCGAGCGCCGTCACGTATTGCGCCGAGGTTGGCGCACTACCCGCGGCACCGCCCGAGAACGACACGCCGGCCGCCACGGCTGGAATTCCCGCCCCAGCGCCGACAGTCGCCGTCACGTAAAGCGAGGCCACAGCGCTGTTGTTGATCTCCTCGACCGCGTCTTCCTTGTTTGTCAGCACGGGGGTCGAATAGACGACCACGTCGTCAAGCAGGATCCTGACCCTGAAAGTCTGGCTGGCTGTCGGTTGCGTCACCTCGGCCTCGAGCTGGGTGTTGGCCCAGGTTCCCTCGCCCGATGCGGTGAGGGTAAGGACGGTTGCGGGCGTTGCGGCGGAGTTGTTCAAACTTGCCGTCGCGGCTGTCGCGCCTGTCCCGATTGCCCTAGAGACGTAGGCCCTTGAGCCACCCTCCTCGAAGAAGGTCTGGAGCGTCTGGTGGACGTATCCACTAGATGTGTAGCCCCCGTAGATGTCCTCAAATTGATCGAGGCTCTGAACCAAGAACGCGGATCCCTCTGGTCCGCGGGTTGTCACACCGGCGACGAAGAGCGTTGAAGTTGGCGAGACTGTCAGCGTTGACGGACCACTGACTACCGATGTCGTTAGGATTACTCCAGGCATTTACGGTCCTCCGATGCGGGGGTTTTGTTCACTACGAATAATAGCATTCAGACTGCTTTATAGGTTACACGTTTTGAAATTAGCCATTTTTGTCGTCGCTGGACGCCGCTGGCCGAATCGCATCCGACGGGGAACCGGTGCCGATGTCTGAAGAGGTTGATTTATCCGGTGCCTCGCTGGCTGCGTCTGCCTCCCGCGGCCACCCCACTGCTGGCCGCTCGTCAGAAACGACGGGGGCAGCAGGGGCCTCTTCCGAGGGCTTGGATTTTGGGGCAGCCTTCTTCTTGGGCGTCTTGTCTCCGCCCTCGCCCGCTTGTGCGCCGTTCAATTCCAGGAGGGAACCCCTAGAGATGGCCTTTTTGACCGAGCGACACGATCCGACGACGTATGCCCTATCCCCGGGCAACAGCCAGTCGCCATCGTCGCTGGCGAGCACCGCCGTGGAGGTGCAGTTGCTCACCAGCACGTGGCCTGGTTCGGCGAGGGGGTTGTCCCCGCTCGCATCGTTCAGCAAGATGAATTTTTTCATTTAGTCCTCCGGGTCTGGGATTCCGTCCTCTAATTTTACACTGTCAACACCCAAGTCAAACTGTTCGAAGTCTGCGATCTTCTCCCGGACTATTGGCTCCTCTATTTTCAGCTCGTAACCGACATAGGCTCCGGCAAGGTAACGGTCACCCTTCAACAGCGTCAGTTCTGAGTACTCCTCGCTGATCGTCGACTCGTCTATCATCGCCTGCCTCTCCGGATTCCTCCTTTTCAGGCACGGGTAATCCATCAGCGCCGATCTGACGACGACTATCAGCCTGTCCCTCATCGTCGTCACGGATTTCTCCCCCTCCGTGCGCGCCCACACGTAGGTCCTCATGTTGTAGGACACCTCGTACTCCGGGTCTCCGTGTCTCATGTGACCGACCCTCGTGAATCCGCGGCCGGACAACGAGACGGTGATTATCGTCGGCCAGGCGTCCATCGTCGCTGGTTCGTAGTCCAGGTACTCGGCTGGGTCTGGCATCTCGTCGTTGGAGGCCGCCCAGTAGTTCCTGTACTTGATGAGTCTCCTCGGAATATCCAGTTTCAGGTAGTCGTTGACGAACTGTTTTGCGAACTGTGGTCCGTACATCGCCTCGAAAGCGAGTGCCTCCGTCATCTCAGCTCCAGCCCGCTCACGCCGTGATTGGCGGCGTACTTGGCGAACACGCTTCCGACCGCCTTCGCGAAGCCGGGCCGCTCAAAGACCAGCCTTCGCATCGGCATCTTCGTCGTTCCGTACTGGTGCCACGTGGAATATCTGACCTTGTTGCCGAACTCGACGGAGTCGTCCGTTATCTTGTCCGTGCTCAGCCCTATCGTCAGGCTCTCGAAGAGCTGACCCGTCGCCTGCATTGTGGGCTTGCCTGGGTATCTCAGCACCTTCCACGCACCGTAGGCCGGGCTCAGTGGCGCCCAGCCACCAGAGGGGAGACCGTTGCTCAGGAAGTTCTCGGCGAACATCAGCGCCACCTGCGGCTTTATGATCGTGATCGTGGGCGGAACGCACACCTGCGCGCGCCCGTACATCTTGGCCATCATGGTGTAGACGCCTACGAAGTGCGTGAGCGTCGGGTTGGAGCTGTTGGTGCGATCGTCGCCCATCTTGTGGATTCTCTTCTCGAGGGTCCTTATTGACCTGACCGTCCTCGCATAGCTCTTGTGATTCACCTTGACGTCTATGCCGAGGCTGACCCCCCTGCCCCTGACCCCGGAGGTCCGGACGAAGTCGCGGCCAGTCGTGTCGATCGGGGCGGCCTCCCTCACCTTGTCCCCGGTGCTCTTGCGAGTCCTCTTTATTTGCTTCCTCCGCGGAAACAATTCGTCGACCATTACTTGGCGATCCTCCTGCGCCTGAAGATCTTGAGCGCCAGCAGTTCCTTCTCGAGGAATCCGGTCTCAAGGGTTGACACCCCGCGCGTCGTCAGGTCCTTCACGCCCACGGTGTCGTCGTGCATGTTCTGCATCTCCCTCGTCGCCGCCCTCAGGATCATGAGCTTCAGGACCTTGAGCTGCGACCCGTCGAGACCGCCCGAGTACTCGACCGTGAGCACGTCGTTCGGGAAGGCGGCGTACACCTCGAGACCCCACGGTAGGACCTTGTAGTCGGAGCCGGTCGCCTCGACCGACCCGCCGCTGGCGTAGGTCTGCCCGGCGACGTCGTGCTCGACGGTGAACGTCGTGTCGGTGACGGAGAGTATCTGCTTGTTCTGCAGGTTGAAATTGCTCGGGCTCGCCCCGTAAATCCTGAGGTACTGGCCGACCACGAAGTCGTTGTCCGCAGTGTAGACGACGTTCGCCCCGCTGACCGATGCACCGGTGACCGTTGCGTCCCTGCGCATCGCCTCGGCCAGGTTCCTGGGTGGCATCGACGAGCTGCGGATGCTGACGCGCGTCACCGCGGCGACGGGGGAGTTGCGGAGGGCGATCATTATCGGACCCCTGATCACGTGACGGATCGGATCGTTCGTCGTGTCAAGACTCCTGTCGTACATGTACCCGGACTCGCTCGGAACGCCGAACTCGTACGACGAGGTGACGTGGTCCTCCACGAATTCGTCCACGGACACAGGGCGACCTAGGTATGCCTCAAGCTCGCCCTGCAGGCCCTCGAGGATCATCTCCGCGGCGTCCGTCTGCCTGTTCGTCAGGCTGATGTCCATGAAGGTTTTCAATTCGGCGACCGTTACGATCATGTCCGTTTTTTACTCCCTGGCGTCGCCGCCCCGTCTCCTTCGGTTCCTGAAACCGGCGTTGCGCAATGCTTCGGCGAGTCTGTTCGTGACGGCCCTGATCGCCCTTCGTATCAGTCCAGGGCGGGCGGTTTGTTCAGCCGGGGTCGTCGCCGGCGGGATCGAAGCCTCCACCGCCCTGTTGATTGCCGAGGTCGTCGTTTCGTTTTCCCTGATTGGGGGCAACGCTACCGGTGGAAGCGTGGACGGAAGAATGGCTCCCTGCTCCCGCAGCGTGGCCAGCACTCGCCTTAGCTCCGCCGCGAGCTTCGCTTGAGCCATCGGTGACGAAGGGCTGAGCTCGACAGCCATGGTTTTCTTAGGGGGCATTGCGCTCTCCAGTTGTTGGGTTACGCAAATTTTACAACAAGAAAGACCTCTCGGTCGGAACGGCTACCTGTCGGGGTTCGGTGGCCTCTCGAACTGGGGCCTCTCGTCGTGACTCGCCTCTATTGGGATCCACGCCTTGGAGTACGAGTGCTCGGCGACCTTCCTCATTTTGACCAGCGACCCGTCCAGCAGGACCTGGAACTCGTCGGTGGTCATACCGAGGGTCAGCATCAGGGATTCCCTGCTGTGGGCGCCCGACTTGATTATGGTCCTGACCACGTGCGAGAGTCTTGCGTTCATGACCTGGCCCCTCGCCCTGTTCAGGGTGACGTGCATGATCATTGCCTCGGTCTCGGACAGGTTCGGGAAAACGACGACGGGGACGAAGCGACCCTCGATCATGAGTTGCGGCGTCGCACTTGCGAGCGCGAGCCTCTCGTGACCGTCGACCACCAGAAGCCCCCCGTCCTCGGCCTTGCCGCATGCGACAATCGGGAAGATCCACCCGTACCTGTGCAGCGAAGTGGCCAGCAGGCTCAAATCGGGTTTGACTATGTAGGTGGCGCGCCACGGGGCGCTCCTCAGGACGCTCGGTTCCAGCTTCTCGTACCGACCCTCACTCATCGCTTTCCTCTGCGTTCTCCCTCTTCGCTATTCCGAAGGCTTTCGTGCCCGGTCCCATCGGCGTCGGGGAGGCGGCGGTGAACTCGTTCAGCAACAAGGTCCGAATCAACCAGTGGATCGGGTAGCTCTTCGGGTCGTTTCGCATCTTCATCCTGAACTTCGCGCAGAACGCCTTTGCGTAGTGACGGTCCGACTCGCTCATCATGTGATCGTCTATGCACGCCTTCACCCCGTCCCAACCGTAGCGGGCGTAGCCCATGATCAGCTTCTCGACGTCGTAGTCGGCCCACAGCCTCCGCTGGGCGTCGATCATCGGCCAAACCCTCTGCAGCTGGTCGAAGAAGAACGGTTCGGTGACCATGAGATCGCCCATCCTCCTCGCCGCCACGCAGTACAGGGGTATGCCGACCCTCGTGTTCGATCCGGTCATCGCGGCGACGTCGTAGTACTCGCAGTACTCCGCGCCGTGCTCCTCGGCGACGAACCTGAGCACGTCGTCGCTCGTCCAGTCGTAGATTATCTTCGCAAACCTCAGCGGGAGGTTCCTGGGCGCCTTGTACGGTGCGACGATGTAGTTCTCGTGAAGCTTCTGGACGAGGGACCTGTACCTGACCATGGATTCGTTCGCCCTCACGCCCGTCAGGAAGGCCGTCCTCCCCTTCTTGCCCTGCATGGTCCAATAGTCGGTGTCCCCCATATCCTTGTCCCTGCTTAGCCCGAACGATTCCGCGTTTATGGCGAATTTCGGCATCGGCCTGACGAGACGACCCTCCTTCTCCCTCAATCCGGACCAGGTCATCTCGGTCGTTCTCTTGCCCATTGACCACACCTCAACCCCGACGGAGAGGCAGTACCACTCCATCTCTACCCAGTCATAGTTCCTGACCTTCTCCACGAAATCTATGACCATCGGACTGACCATCTCCTCGTCCCTGAATATCGCCCTGACGGGACCGAGACCGCGCTCCTCGTGCAACTCCTTGGCGAGGTGGAGCACGGCCGTCGAGTCCTTGCCCCCGGAGAACTGCACGCAGACCGTGTCGAACGTGTCGTAGACGTGCCTGATCCTCTTTCTCGCCGCGTCCACGCATGTCATGTCAAGGTAGAGGCGCTTGCGCGGCATCAGAACTCCGCGTTCGTGCTTATGAAGTCGATCAGCTTGGATGCCGTGGTCTCGCCGACGTATGCGGGGTCGTTCCTCAGGTACCTGATGAAGTCGTACCATCTCTTTTGTTGCACGGCGTCGTCGAACACGAGCGTGTACTGCACTATCGCCCTCTCCCCGCCCCTGACGCCGACCGCCGTGCTTCCCCTCGTGATCGCCTCCTCCTTGTCAACCGAGTCCGTCGCGATGTAGTCGATTTCGTCATTTTCGTTTTTCGTCTCGACGATCCGTTCGTCGTCTGCGGTCTGGAACGGGTTGACTATCACCGCCGGCGTGTACCCGCCCCGGTTGTCGTTCCTTTCGTTGGTGATGATGTCCATGTTTATGGAGGCGACCTCGAACTCGTCCCAGCCGAGACCGAGAAGCAGGTCCGGATAGTCCGAGGAGATCTCCGATATGAGGTCGAGCACGACCTGCTGGTCGGTGTTTCCCAACTCCGTCGTCCTGTTGTCGGCGAGGGCGAACGCATGACCGCGACTTTCGTCGACGTCGTAAACGATCGCCGCCATTTTTTTCCATCCCAGCTTCTTGGCGGCGATCAGCTGGTGATTGCCGGCTATCACCGAGTACTTTCCGTCCCCGGCGGGCATGACGACTATCGGCTTTATTTGTCCGAACTCCTTGTAGGAGGCGACGATTGACTCGATGTTGCCGATGCGTGGGTTCTTCTCCATCGGCCTGAGCAGGTCGATGCTGACGGCGAGCCCAGCGAGGGAGGGGTGGATGTTCCCGTCGTCGTTGTTTTCGTCGTTCACACTTGTGCCCTGACGTTTGCGTTCAGCGTCCTGAGCGCGTCGATTGAGGTTCTCAGCGACAGCAGCTTCTCCCTCTTCGCCTTGACGAGGGCCTCGGAGATCTTGTAGTCGTAGTTCTCGTCGTTCATCTGGTAGTCGGCCCAGGCCTCGCGCTCCTTGATGGAACCCTTGGCGGCGAGGTACGACTTCGCCCAGTTCGCCTTGTACTTGGCCTCCTTCTTTGCGGAGTCCATGGAGAGCGTCTCAAAGGCCTCGGTCTCGCCCTCGAGGAGTTCCATCAGACGAAGGAGTTCCTCCTCAACTTCAACCTGGCTAATCGGAGTACTGCGAGTCACTGCACCTTCCTTCGTAGTTGTCAACGGGCGACCAGTCGACCCCGTCGGCGACGGCTCGGCTTGCCTCGGGCCAATCGTACCTTGCTTCGCCGTGCCTAATCAATGCCATTTCCTCCAGTATCCATGCGTCGCACATGTCGTCGGCGCCGGGACCGGCCCACGCAATCCCCGTCCTGGCTGAGACGGCGGAAACGACCTCGCTCTTTGAGGAGTTGCCCTTTCCCGTGGCGAATTTGGCCCTCGTCGTCGGCGCCACCTCAACGAAAGGTATGTTGGCGGAGCAGAGGACGTACCTCACTACCCCGCCGAGCTCGCCGATTGAGAACGCCTGGCCCGAACGGGCGGCGAACGCGTAGCCTTCCAGGACGACGGCGGTCACGCGGTGAAAGCGGACGAGCTCCATCACGGTGGTTGATATGTCGATGAGCCTCTGCGTGCCTCTGCTCTTCGGGATTATTGCGCCCCGGGAATCTCGCACCGACCACCCCGTGGACGAGAGGGACAAATCCAGCCCCATGAACATTTTTTCTTTTGCCACGAACGAAAACTACCGCGCTTGGCGGGCTGCCCCCGGGGCCTTCCCCAGGGGCACGGCGCCCGATGGGGGCCTAACCCGTCGCGGATTTAACCGCCAGAACGGATCACCCCCTCCCCTTGTCGAGTTACCTGCCACGATTGTATCCTCATGGCTAATACTGAAAAGGGTAATAGTTATACGATTACGTTTTTTTCCAGCCCTCAACGGAAAGACCCAATTCAAAGGCTTTTTGCGGATATTTTCCGATTCTTTCATGACACGGCCTGCACACGGCCATGAGATTTTTCTCTTCGAGTATCGAGCCGCCCTGCGATCTGCGCACGAGCTCGTGGACGTCCTGCGCTGGTTTGCGGATGTACGTGACCCTGCCGTCATCCTTGGCGAACAAGGGGCACGCCTCGCACCATTTCCTCTCCGTCAGAATCCTTCGGACGACGGCCCGTCGCTCGACGTAAATCGACTCAGTTTTTTTGGAGCGACTCCTGAGTTTTGTTCTCTTCTTCGGGGGCGCCGAGTCTTTCGAACGCCCAGACTCCGTTGAGCGCTTTGTAGAGTGCTTCATCGGCTGGCGTCGTCTCAATGTCATACCTCAAAAGATACATCCTGTGGGCCTCTATGGCGTCACGGCACATCTCGTAGAGATTCTCCCGGTCGGCGCCGGTCGCCTTTTGCAGCGAGATCATGCCGGCGACGTCGGAGACGCGCTTGACGACGTAGAACTTGAAGCGATCGGCCTTGGCGATTTTGCTCTCGTAGTACATCTTCGCTTCCACCCCCAGCCTCACGCCGTCCTCGCCGAGACTCAGGTACCTCTTGTCGTCGGCGATCATGTCCTGCGTCAGGCCCTCGATCTGCCGGTTCAAATTATCCAGCAGGGCGTTGAGTGCCCTCATCCACCTGTCCAGGTTGTGCGACTGGCAAAGGAACTGCTTGTGCTCGTCCGACGCCTTGTTCTTGACTTCCTGCGCCACCATGTGCGCAAAGGCGTCGTCGCTTATGTAGTGGTTCATTTTTTTTCCTTCTTCCAATACTCGCATATCGTATCCTTGAAGAAGCACCAATTGCAAAGCTTCGTCGGTTTCGCCGGCCAGTTGTTGTCGTTGAACGACGCGACGATGGCGTCGTACGTCTCGGTTATGAGCCTGTGCACCTCGTCCAGTTTCGATTGGTCCACGAGCCTGATGAACCGCTTGCCGTCCCTGAGGTACAGGAGCTCCACCGAGCCGATCGGGCGCTCGGACACCCCCGAGAGGAGCGTCGCGTAGATCATCAGCTGTATGAACTTGTCGTCGACGTACGGCTCGCGCGGTGTCTTGCCGGTCTTGTAGTCGGATATGCGAACCATCCCATCGTCGACGAACCACCTGTCGATGAAGCCCTTCACCCTGACGCCACCCACCCTGCCGTCAAGCTCCGTTTCCACGCCGCCGACGGTTACGGCCGATGGTTGCTCGACCCTGAATATGTTCTCCAGGCACCACCACGCCGACCACCTGAATTTTTGCGCTTCCTTCTCGGGCACGACACCCCTTATCCGGTCCGCCCACTTTCCGTCGGACCACACGGACGTGCTGAGCGACCTCAACGATGTCGCGGTCCTCTGATCGGGGTCCAGCGACCCGTAGAACGACTCGAGGACGTCGTGGACGAAGTTCCCCAGCAGGGTCGCCTGCGTCGGGGGTTCCTGTATCTGGTTGACGCGGGAGTACTTGTACTTCAGCGGGCACTGCGAGTACGTCGCCAGCGAGGATGGCGAGACATACTCGGGTAGCTCGTATGGGAGCGGGTCCGACATGGGGCCCTACTCGGACTTGATGCGATTCACCTCGGCGATGATGAACTCAAGGTCCTCCACCGACACCGAGTCGATCGATTTCGGCACGGGCTCCCCCTTCGTCCGCTCGTTCCAACGCTCACGCATCTTGTTCTTTTGGTCCGGCTCGAGACCCTTGGCCAGCGACACGAACGTGTTCCACAGCGAGACCTTGCCGTCCTGGACCGACTCGGCCTCGAGGTGTTGCTCGATCTCTATGGCGTCGTCGCTTCGGGCCAGGTACAGCCCGACGCCGAGAGTCTGTGCCGCCTTCTTCAGGGCGTCCGATATGGCGCCCTTGAACTCGTCACCGAGGTCGAGTATCTGGCCCTGCTTGGTTCGCTTGATCTTCTGCCCGCCGAAACCGTCGCGGGCGATCGGCTGGAAGTCCGTGACGAAGTACTCGATCCTGACGTGGGCCACGACGAAATCCGGGTCGGCGGCGTCGCGCTCGCAACGAACGATGGTGAAGGACCACTTGTCCACCCCGAGGACCCTGTTCAGCCTGTTGATCACCTCGCTGACGGGGATATAGGTGAGCGCCGTGCCGCCCTTGGTGACGGTCATCTCCATCTCCTGCGGGAAGTTCTCCGCAAGGGCGGTGTACAGATTGTTGCTTTGCCCGTTCATTCCTTTGGCCTCCTGACGATGACGCTGGTTTTGCTTTCCTCGGACACCTCACAGTACTCGTCTGCGGTCACGCCGATCCCCGAGAGCGCCTTCACCCTCCAGTACGACGGCTGCAGGTACTTCAGCATTTCCCTGCCGACCGTTTCGGGCGTCGCCCCGACCTCGCCCGTGTCAAGGTCCGTAGAGAGTTGGACGATTCGCCTGGACACCACGTCGGCGAGCTCGTCGTGCTTCCATGACTTCCTGTCGTAGGAGGTCCTCTTCTCGAGCTTCGTGCCGTCGGCGAGGACGACCTCGGGGAGGTCGGCCATCTTTTCGGCGACTATCGCCACCGAGGAGTCGTACAGCACCGACACCTCGAGCTTGAGGCGGTTGAGCTCAGACAGGTCCGAGCACGCCGATTCGACGGTCACGGAATCGTTGGCCAGGCTCCTCGTCTCCGCGTCTATCGCCATCAGCCTGCTGATGACCTCGTTCACGAGCGACGCAATCTTGCTGGTCTCGTTGGGCATGTGTCACTTACTCCTCGCTACGTAGTTCACACGAGGATAGTGGCGGCTCTCCTAAATGGCAAGCCCAAACCTGCCAGGAACATGTATGCGCCGACGGCGGAGTCAACCTGGTCGTCGTGAACTTTGGCCTCGGGAAAGGACGAGAACTCGTCAAGCCAGTCGGTCATCCAGGGCGCCCTGATGACCCTGACGTTCCCGTTGGCGGCGGCGGCGGAGAACGGTCTCGCCCTCGTCACCTTGTCCCCGGTGGACCTTATTCCGATGAAGTCGTACCCCGGAACGACGTACCTTGAGTACTGGTCGACGAGCGCCTTGCCAGAGGAACCCGGCTCCTGCTCCATTCGCACGGACACGGCGGGCCCGTCCTCGGAGGCGGTTTGCGCGACCAGCTGCTCAACCTTGTCGCCCTTCACCCTCGCCCTCTTCACGTCGAGCACGTAGGCGACCCCGTCCTCGAAGAGCATGAGGGTTCCGACCGTCCAGTCCGGGTCGGGGTTCGATGCGCTCGGCTCGGTCGCGGCCAAGTCCCAAAACCTCACGGCCCTCGCCGTCGGGCCCATCTTGGGGACCTCGCTGGAGTCGATCACCACGAACGACGTCCTGTCGAACATCGTTCCGAGCGTCGTCGCCCACCAGTCGCCCTCCTCCAGCCTTCTCCTCTGGAGCGGGTCCAGCGAGGCGAGCGCTATCCGGTAGGACTCGACGTCGATGCCGGGGTTGTCCGTCAGCTTCGAGGGCACGAAGACCCTCCCCGAATCCGTTCCCTCGACGATGAACCTCTGTCTCACCCAGTTGGGGGCGGGGTTGGAGGCCGCCCTCATCCTCAACGGCACCAGGGAGAGGGGGCCCGTCGACGGTCTCCTGAGGCGGGAGAACAGGTAGCGATAGTCGTTCTCCCTTATCTCGGTGGCCTCGTCCATGCCGATGAACTGGAACTCGGAGCCCTTGTACCTGAGGTAGTCGTTCTGGTTGTTGAGGTATCCGAACGATATTCTCGCCCCCGACGGGAAGGTGGCCACGTAGGTGTTGCTGTTCCAGTGCACGTTCTCGTGCACGGCTATCCAGCCACGGAACCTGTCCATGAGCGCCCCGGGCAACGCCAGGTCGGCGAAGGTGCGCCTGAACAGGATCGCCGAATAGCCGGGCACATCGAGGTACTGCATGGCCGCCATGAGCAGGGCGGACGATTTTCCACCTCCCGCGGCGCCCCCGAAGAGGCCCTCAAGGCAGTTCGTCCTGAGAAAAACCTTCTGCGTCAACGAAGGCTCCTCTGGGCAAAACATGGGTTTTTTCGGCTGGAGCCACTCCAGCACCTTCTCCCAATCGACTTCTTCCATCATCGCTCCGAGCTTGTCCGGGTACTACATTATAGGTGTCGGCACAAATTCCAGGACGTAAATCCGCCATGAACAAATTCCAAATAGCTCTCCAGAGGATAGCCACGAGACAATCAGTCGCTAACTTGCTGATGTCTTCATTTATACTGTTTACGGCAATAGGAACCTTCTTGATCAACCCACCGCTCGGCTTCATCGTATTCGGGGTCACTGCGGGGGCGGTCGGCTATCTGCTCGGCAAGGAGTAATCATAGAAAATGGCGTGGAACTCCCGAACCAACAAGAACCTCGGAACTGACAGGACAAAGGCGCTGAATCCTGGCGCCCCGGTGGCCTACAACCCATCGCAGGTCGGCAGGCCGTACAGGGACTCGTGGGACATCGAGCGCGCATACCGCGAGGGATTCCAGAAGGTCACCTGGGTGAATCGTTGCATCGACGCGATTTCCGGGAACCAATCTCGCCTACCCATGATCCTGCGGGAGGACAACAACCCATCGGGGAGAGTGGTCAGGAAGACGGACAGGAAGATACTGGACATCTTCAACACCAAGGCGAACATGGGGGAGAACTCGTTCGTGTTCCGCTACAGGTTGTCGTCGCAACTGCTCATGTCGTCGCGCGGGGCCTTCATCGAGAAGATCAGGGGGCGCGACGGCGAGCTGATCGCCCTCCAGTTGCTCCCACCCCAGCACACCGCCCCGATACCCGACCCGAAGAAGTTCGTGTCCGGCTTCGAGGTGGACATGCGCAACGGAACGAAGGTGACGCTAAAACCGGACGACGTGGTGTGGATCAGGAAGCCGCACCCCCTCGACCCGTACCTGTCGCTCACGCCAATGGAGTCCGCTGGCATAGCCATAGAGATAGAGAATCTCTCCAAGCTCTACAACAGGAACTTCCTGCTCAACGACGGTAGGCCGGGCGGCCTGCTGGTCGTCAGGGGCGAGATAGACGACGACGACAAGGACGAGTTGCGCAACCGGTTCAGGGGAAACGTCGCTAGGGCGGGGGCCGTGACCGTGCTGTCCTCGGACGAGGGCGTCGACTTCGTGGACACCGGCCAAAGCCCGAGGGACGCAAACTACGTGCAGATGCGCCAGATACAGAAGGAGGAGATTCTCGCCGCCTTCGGAGTCCCCGAGTCCGTGATCGGCAACGCCGCCGGCCGGACGTTCGCCAACGCCGCCGAGGAGCACAAGGTGTTCTGGAACGAGACGATGCTCCCCCACCTCGAGACGATCGCGAGGGCCCTGGACGAACTGGACGACCAGTACTACATCGACTTCGACGTGACCGACGTGCCGGTCCTCGTTCTCTACAAGCAGGAGAGGGACAGGTACCTGATGACCGAGTACCAGACGGGTCTCATCAGCGGCAACGAGTACAGGGAGGGCGCAGGGCGCAAAGTGATCGACTCCGAGCTGATGAACGCCATGCTCGCCAACCCGAACCTAACCCCGATCGGCTACACGAACAAGAAGTTCGTGCAGCAGCAGATGGGCATCCCCGGCATGGGCGGGGCGCCACCGCCGGCCGGAATGCCTGGCGGACCGATGATTCCCGGCATGGGGCAAATGCCACCGGTTCCGGGCGCCCCGGCAGTCGAGGGGGTCGCACCCGCCCCGCAGGAGGGCATGACGGCGGCGCTGCAGGCGGAGGAGGTCGCGGCAGCGCAAGCCGGGCAGATGGCGCAGGCGTCGGCGTTCGGTGACCAGGTGACGACGAAATCGCTGTGGGACGAATGGGACGAGAAGGCCGAGAACTCACTCGACAGGTGGACCGAGATACTGGACTCGTCCCTTGAGCGTTTCGTGGAGCGCCAGCAGAGGGTGATACTCGAGAAAGCCGCCGGCTCCAAATCGAGGAAGTCGCTGGAGGCGGGGAGCCTTGACTACGAGAGCATCTTCGACCAGAGGATATGGGATAAGCAGCTGGCGGAGGACATGCGCCCGATCCTCAGCGGGATAATGAACGACGCCGCGACGCTCGTCTCCCAGGAGGTCGGAATGCAGGCCGAGATAGACGAGAAGGAGGCGGCGGAGCACCTAAAGGAACAGATCGAGAGATTCCAGCAGATGAACGCCACCACCGCCAAGGAAATAGAGGGTGCCGTGCTGATATCGCTCTCCCTCGGCGACGGCGAGGACAAGATGGGGATGCTGAAGGCCGCCCTGCTGGCGATATTCGTCAACCTGCTGTCCAAGCGGAAGAGGAGGACGGCGGAGCACGAGTCCCACACCGCCTACAACGCCGGGGCGTTCTACGCAGGTCGCTCGGTCGGCGCAGCCACGAAAACCTGGGTATCGGAAAAAGACGCGAAGGTCAGGCCCGAGCACGCCGCCATGCACGGCGAGACGGTGCCGATTTACGAGCCGTTCGTCTTCGGCGGAAACTCCATCAGGTACCCGGGTGATCCGATGGCGGCGATCAACTTGACGATAAATTGCCGGTGCAAAGTGAGGTTCGGGTTCTGATTTAGTAAACAGCGTTTGAGTTTACTAAAACGAATACGAAAACCTTACGCCAGAAACAATTCTCGTCGTTTATTATGTAACGAGACATGACCAACCAGCAAACCTCCGACGATCTGGACTACCTCTACAAGTCTCTCAACGGTCAGATAAACGTCGATGAGGCGCAGGGCATAGTCGAGGCGTTCGTCGCCGGCGTCGGCAACAAGGACGCCGTGGGTGACATCTGTCTGCCGGGGTGCTTTACCTCGTCCCTCAAGCGCAGGAAGCCTCGCGTCGTCTGGGGCCACGACTGGAACTCCCCGATCGGCAAGGTGCTCGAGATCTACGAGGTCGGGCCCAACGACCCGCGCCTGCCGGCAAAGATGCGCAAGGCGGGCATAGGTGGCCTCTACGCAAGGGTGCAGTTCAACCTCAAGGCGGAGAAGGGCAGGGAGGCTTTCGCCAACGTGTCGTTCTTCGGCATGGAGCAGGAGTGGTCCATCGGGTACAAGACCCTGGACGCGGTGTTCGACCCGGTGCAGACCGCCAACCTCCTGAAGGAAGTGGAGCTCTACGAGGTGTCGCCGGTCTTGCACGGAGCGAACCAGCTGACGGGGACGATATCCATCAAGGCGGACGAGGCCGAAACGCAGACCAAGGAGGGGCAGGAAAAGGCGGGCAAGCCCGTCTTGCGCGACCCCAAGGGCGGACTCACGGCGGCCGGTCGGGCCCACTTCAAGCGCACCGAGGGCGCAAATCTGAAACCGGGCGTGATGGGCGCGGCCGACACGCCGGAGAAAATGCGCAGGAAGGGTTCCTTCCTCACCCGCTTCTTCACCAATCCGAGCGGTCCGATGAAGAAGCCGAACGGCAAGCCCTCGAGGCTTGCCCTTTCGGCCGCGGCGTGGGGCGAGCCGGTGCCGCAGAACGCGTCCGACGCATCCGCGTTGGCGGCGAAGGGTCGTCGCCTGCTCGAGAGGTACGAGAACTCGAAGAAGAACAAGAAGAAGGACGACGCAGACTCGGTGGAGAACAAGAACTATGTCGCGGCCATCTACTCCGCCACGAGCGCGCAGCAGAACGAGACGTTCGGCAGGGCATCCGAGCTGACCAGGGCGTTGGCCGCGAGGTTCGGCGGCCCCGTGAGACTGGTGACGGCCGACAACGACATAGCGGTGTTCGAGATGGGCGCTGGCGCGTCGGTGGAGACGATGAGGGTCGCGTACCACTACGACGGCGACGAGTTCATGTTCGGCACGGCTCAGCAGGTGAAGCCCGAGACCGTCTACATCCCGATCAACCAGACGACATCCGGCCAGACGGTCGGCGGGGTCACGACGGGAATAACCCCGAACGTCGGGCACCACGCAGGCCACGTCGGTCACGAGGGACACTGCTGTCCTTCCTGCGGAAACGGCGGCAACTGCGACGCATCGGTGGCGCTCACGCGGGGCGAGAGTCCGAGGATCGCCTTCATGAAACTGAAGTCGCTCGGCGACCAGCTCAACTTTGAGGTCGTGCCGGTCAACGGAGGTTTCCTCCTGAAGGGGTTCGGGTTCCTTTCCGTCGAGGCGCAGAACTTCGTCGTCAACAAGATAGAGCAGGGAATGAGCCGGAAGTTCGTGAACCCGACGGGGATGGCCATGCGCAGGGGTCTCGGCGTTCCGAACATAGGTGGTGCCGTGCGCGGTTTCAACGTCGACATGAACCCGTTCACCGCGAGGGACGCCGACCTGGACAAGCTGGTGCTCGAGGGCAACCCGCTCGTCAACATGGGCCGCGGAGTGCCGGACCCGACGCCGTTCGGGATCCCGGATGGGCCGCGCTTCGGTGATCCGAACATTCCGAGGGTTTCCGACAGAATGAATCAAAGACGCCCGCTGATGATGCCGGCGGTGCCCGAGCCGACCGAGGTCCCGGAACCAGCCAAGGAACCAAAGCCGGTGACGGAACCGTCGCCGTTCGTGCCCAAGCCGAACAGGCCCCCGACCCCAGTTCCGCAACCGGAACCGGAGACGGAGCCGGTCGTGCCCGTTCCCGTGCCCGAGCCGGAGAGAGAGCCGGTCCCGGTGCGTCCGCAACCAATCAGGCCGACGGTGCCCGTGCGCCCCCTCGTTCCGACTGGCAGGAGGCGTATTCCAAAGAGGTTGGCGGAGGACTTGGCGCGAGCAGATTCGTTCGACCGCCCGAGCAGGCAGACGAGGCAGCGTCGCCTCAGGGACCAGGGAATCGACGAAATGCGGAGACTGATGCTCCTCGACGGACCGGAAGCTGGAATGAGCAACCAGGACTCTCGCCCATTCGTCGGGCGGACGGACATCGAGTCCCGGGAACGGGAATTCTACGAATTGATGCTGGACGAACGAAGGGCCGACGACGCACGCACGACTGGCGACACGAGCGTTCTGCGTCCCCGAATACTCGACGATATTTTGGAATATCTCGGAGACGAGAACGAAGACGATCCGGATTACGTCCCGTCTGCCGATGAGATCGCCTCTTTGGCGCAGGAATTGGCAGAGGAGGCAGTCGAAAAATTCATAAACGAGGATTATTACGTTGGCGGCTCGTCCAGCAACCCTGTGTACAGGGGAAGGAACAACAGGGACCTGTGGCCCAGGCGCGACGAAATCTTCAGGAAATTCAGCGGAGGCGACGGGGAAGCCGGAATGAGCAGAGGCGGAGGCGGCCCCGACGAATTGGCCGACAGATTCCGTCAGGCTCGAGAGGAGAGAGAGCAGCCCGGCAGCAGAGGTCTTGACGACGATACGTCGGCAATGTTTAGACAGGCTGAGGATTCTTTGCGCGGAAGTTTCCGTCCGAAGACCAACGAAGTTGATAGGTACGAGTACAGCGACCGAGACAACATCAATGCCATGCGGTCGCAGGCCGAAATAATGAGGACGGACTACAACGACGAAGAAGCCGCCCAACTCTTTGAGCAGGCCGCGGACATCCTTGAAGATCGACTCGCAATGCCCAAGGACGGCGAAATCGTAGACGACGGTACCGAAGTGGAGCGCGAGCTGCTTGAGGCGGAGCGGATTGGGCTTGCGAACTTGTCGGCACGACGCGAGAAGATGCGGGATTCCGGGATGTCTCCGGATTATTCGGTCAGATCCCCGAGCTGGCGCGGTCAGGGTGAATTCTGGCTTGACACCTCGACGGGGAGAATCTTTTACAGGGACTCCACTGACTTCGAGGATGGGGACGGTTTTGACGGGGAATTCGTGGACATAGCGGGGGTGCAGTCGCAAGACGCCGATTGGATCCGCGAGAGTCTGCTCGCCAATTGGGACTCAATAGGTTTCAACGCCCGGGGCGACTTCGTCTACAGGGGCGTCGACTTCGGGCAGGCGATGGATCCCAACGACCCGCCACCGCCGCTTGACAATCGCGGGGAGTTGATACCGAACCAGGAAGTGGTCATATTCAGCGCGGAGCAAATCGCCTCCAGGCCCAGGACCAGGGACGACGACATCGTCGACGGGGAGATCGTCGACGGGGATGCCGGAATGGCCGGTCCGAACAGGAACAGACGCCGTGGACGCGCCGTGAGAATCGATTCCGAAGAAACGCTCGAGGAAGTTTTCAGGAGAAGAAGGAACGGGGAAGACATCTCGGACATGATGGAGGACATTGACCTGCCGAATCCGGGAGACCGTGCCATCACGGACCCACCCCCGGGTGCGGACGCCGGAATGGCCGGTCGTGCCAGGACCAGGGAGGAGAACGCGGACCTGGGGAGAAGGATCTGGTTGGCAAGGACCCACGACAAGCTGTCGTTGGACGAGGCCGGCCGCCGCTTCAGGACGTCCAGGCAGAGGGCCAGGCAGCTTGAGCTACTCCATCACAAGTACCTGCGCAACCTTGGTCAGTACCACGCAAACAGGCTCGCACGGGCGATGGTCGACGACCCGATGACCGGTCTCACCGACGCCGAGGCGGATCTGCTCAGGCGACGTCTCGACGGCGAATTGCTCGAGGAGGCGGCTGAGCGACTGAGGACGGACAGGTTCGCCATCAGGCGCATGGAGCAGCTCGCCCTCGCCAAGCTGAGGAACAGGATGATCGATGATGGTCCGTCGGGTGCGATGGCCCCCAGTCGTGGAGGCAGGGCGGTGGACGCCGCCCGCCCAAAAGCACCAGGGGCCGAAAGGCCCGGAAGCCGAAGAAGAAGAAACGCAGTTGATCCGAGTTTCATAGAGATCCTCGACTCGCTGAAGGAGTCGGGCGAGGACGGCCTGACCAACGCGCAGAGAGTGCGACTGGCGGCCCTGATGCGATTCCGTCGTGTGATCAGCAACAAGATAGACCAGTTGATGGTCGGCGGGTCGCGTCGTCGCCGCCTGTCCGCCGTCGCCCCGGAGGTCGACCAGCTCAACAAGTCCATGCGCGGCCCGTTCTCTTCGCTGGCCGAGGCCGCGAAGATAACCACGGGCAGTCCGAGGGATTTTGTCTCCTCCGCCATCAAGGTTGCGAACGGTGAGCAGGATCCGCTCGACATTGACGGACCGATAAACGTCCAGGTATTCGAGGCATTGCGGGCCACGAACGACGATTTCGCCGCTGTCGCCAGGAGCCTGGGCATGGACGAGGAGGTCGTTCGCCTGCGAGCCGCGGCCCACACGTTGAGGTTGCTCGCCTCGGCGATGCCAGTCAGGATGGGGGTGCACAGGCGCCTGGAGAGCAGCGGTGACGCTCTGACGTCGATTGAGCGTTACATCGTTAGGGCGTGGCTGAACGGAGCATCGGACCTTGACATTGCCGAGAGGATGGGAGACGGATTCGACGCGGCGCGCGTCGGCGCCACGAAGGTGACGGCGCTCACGAAGCTTCGGGTAGACGTGAACTCACCGGAGATGCGCAGCAGGGTGGTCGACGGGAGGATCTTCTACGACGAGTTCGGTCTGTTCGTCGAGCTGACCGACGACGCCGGGGTCACTACCTACAACAGGATCGGCGACGGGCCGATGAGCATGATGGACGACGACGCATCCGGGGGTATGTCGGCCCCCAAGCGCAGGGTCGTGTTTGCGGACTTCGGCGACGGGGGCAGGGAATACGTGGTCACGAGGACAGTCCAGAGGGACAGGGCGAACCCGAGCATGGAGTCAGTGATGATGATGCCGGTAAGGGGCGACGACCAGGCGACGGTGTCTACGCTCATCGGCAGGCAGCTGTTGGGCGACGATCGCGGGGCGAACCTCGAGTTCCCGGCGATTCTTTTGAAATCGGACGGAAGGATCACTGGCGTGGCCGACCTCTCCGGCAACGCGGTTCGCTTCTACGGGTCGCGCGTCATCAACGGATCCACCCCTCGCGTCGCCGAGAGGGTTGACGCGATAAGGGCCAACGACTCGGCGGCAAGGACGAAGATGGACCAGGACGTCGAGGGCGCCGAGAGGAGGCTGAGGGGTCTCATGAGGGCGCTGGACCACCTGATTAGCACGGGCGACTGGATCGGAGGCGATGCGAACGTCACCGGGAGGGTCCCCGAATACGCGACCATGATGAGGTACGGACTCGACTCCGACGACGACGGGACGCCGATCACTCCGCGCAACAGGACCAAGGAGCAGTTTGAGCTGGACGAGGCGGAGTTCTTCCTGTCCAGGTACCCGAACGCTTCCGATGACAGGGTGGAGCAGCACGTCCAGCAAGCCACGTCGGACAGACTCGCCCAGGTGAGCAGGAAGGTCGATATCGCAAAGAAAGAGCTCGACAGGCTCCAGCACGTCCGGGACTCCAAGGAGGTCAGGCGCTCCCAGAACGTCGTTGACCTCGAGACGCTTGACGACGAGACGGCGAGGATGCTCGCCGACGAAACCAGATTCCTTGCGTCCATGTCCGGGCAGGATTACGACGCCGCCGGCGTGTCGAAGGGCGCTGACGGTTTCGCTTACGTGGTCCACAAGGGACCGGACAGGCTCTCGGGCGGCGTGCTTGACCCTCGCATGTCGGCGGGCGTCGCGGGCCGCGCCGGGTCGGTGGCCGGGCAGGGCGACACGAGGGGGGCGAACAGGACCTACGTAGCGAGGTTCCTGCAGTCTGCGGAGGCGAAGTCCGACATGGTCAGGCACTCGTCCGACCTCGCCGCGAGGATCGCCCGAGGCGAGGCGGTCGTCACCGCACACCCGTCGATACGTGGGGCGTTGAGGGCGCAATCCCAGCTCCTGTCGAGGGCATTCGGCGAAGGCGGAGTGCTGAACATGGAGAACTTCGACGAGGCGCGCGTCGCCGCGATCGTCGCGGATGTCAACAGGTTCGTCGACGCCCAGAAACGCGACCTCCAGCGCTACCAGAAGATAAGGGATTCGTTGACGAAGTTCGGCGGGAGGGACATGGATCAAATGCTGTCCGCCGAGTCGGACGCCACGCGTGCGGTCGGTTCCCTTAACTTCTACGGAAGGTACGCCGATTTTGACCTGCCCCGCGACATCGTCAGCTTCTCGCCGGGGTTCACGGACGGGCTCACGAGAAGGTGGACCCCCGTGGACGAAACGATGCTCGACCGGTGGGAGTTGACGGGCTCGCTGCGCGGCGGGGCGTTCTTGGCGGCGGGCAGGCTGGACGCGGAGATAGTCAGGGGCGGGCTGCTCGGACCGAGCGGCGAGTCGCAGATAATAGCCCCACTCAAGCCCCTGATCGGAATTTCGACGCCGGTCAGGATCACGGACGACGTTGCGCCGAGCGACCCGAAGTTCCTGGTGCAGAGCCTCGGCCCGGCCCTGATGGCTAGGGCCATAAAGATGCACAAGCGCGACGGGTTCGTGGACATTGAGACCGTCCTGACGGACCCGGACTTGGCACCGCAGGGTTACGTCGCGCGAACCGGGGACGCCGAGGCCGGCATGGCCGCGCTGGAACCGCGCAGGCCGATCCTTGACGAGCGCGGAAGGCTCGACCCGGTTTTGACGCGCGACGAAGCATACCTGGACGACAGGGAGGAGAGGGGTCTGCCAGATGGACCGATGCAGAGACTCCTCGTCCCGCAGACTCCGTCCACGTTCATCGAGGCCCCTCCTGGTGACCTCACGCCCGAGACGAGGAGGGCTCCGTGGGCGATCGGGTACACGAGTTCGGAGGCGGACATCGCCATTGGACTGGACGAGGATTACCCGGAACGACTGGTTCACGTCGTGGCACCCTCGGCGTTGCCGCCAGACAACGCGAAATTCCCCGTGAGCGAGTCGGGCCCGCATCTGATGCTCGACCGGGAACCGCTGGACTTCCTGGTTCACGTGTTGAACGACATCAACCGCATGACGGTGGAGGAGAGGGAAGCCTCGGAGAGATCGCTCTCGGACAGGGGCTTCGAGATCGAAAGATCGGAGTTCGACCCCCCGGACGATTTCACCCCGAGAGAACGTCACCCGACCTACCTGGTCGTCGACATCAGGGGCGAGCCGCAACTTCAGGGTCCCACCGGAACCGGGACCACGAGAATCATCAGGGTCAGGGAAATCCTGAGGTTCAGACTGTCAAGCCAGGCCGACGAATCCCAGCCCGGCGGAGGACCGTTCTGGAGGCGAATCGACCCCGAGGCGGTCGCGAGAGGGGAACCTGGGAGAACCACGACCGAAAGCTTGGGGTACATGGACTTCGTGATAGACGTCGACCCAACCTACGACGGAGACCTCCTTGACGGCGAGAGAGAGGTGAGGATAAAACCGGAGAGCATCATCGGGAGAATAGTCTCCGCCGAGGAGTTGTCCGTCAGCTCCCATGTGACGAGGCAGATCTACCAAGGGGACGGCGTTCGCTTCATGAGGTACCCGCGCCCCTACGGTCGCTCCGGCGGCGACGCAGAGGCAGGGATGGCACTCGCTCCCCGTACGGCCGATCTGGTCGCAAGGACGGAGAAGTACTTCCCGTCGGACGACAGGAACGACTGGCTGATCCCAGAGTCCGTCATGCCGGACAGGGAACAGGCGGAGCTCCTCGGCCTGCTCCGCGACGCGCTCGGCGGCAAGGGGCTGACGCTGGGAGGAGAGCAGAGGTGGCGGATGCTCCTGCTCAAGGCTGAGTCCCTCCGTCGCGTGCAAAGCCTGAGGGGCGAGCTGCCGCACGAAAGGGACGAGATCGGCGTCTCGATGTACGACACGTTCGCGGCCGACACCGACACGGGATACGGGCAGCTCATTCCGTTCGTGGAACCAGGGACGACGACGCACATTCGTTACGACAAGAGCGGGAACCCAGTCGAGTACATCCCGGTCAGGATCGGCAGGAGCATCGCCGACGCCGCAACGTTCGAGTACCACCCCGCGTCTCAGGTCAAGTACGCACTCATTCTCTCTGGCAGGCAGCTTAGGACCTGGAACCACCCCGAGGGAACTGCTCCGGGGGTTTCGCGGCGAGTAGCGAGCTGGGACGACGAGGGAGTCGAGCTCGACGTCCTCAGCGAGGAGATCCGCTTCCAGGCCTCGCGCACGAGGCAGATGGACGAACTTCTCGGCTTCACCGGCGACTCTCCGCAGAAAATAATCTTCGCTCTCCGCCGAGCGGCCAGCGACAAATCACCCAGACTCAGGGACAGGTTCGTGTACGACCCCTACGGATACGTCGTTCTGTCCGACGCGCCGTGGAGGGAGGAGGACAGCGTCGTCGCCCTGCGCAGGTCCGAGAACTTCGCCGACCTGCAGAGACTGATCGCCGGCATAAAGAAGGACGAAAAGTCGGTCAAGGTGACGCAGGTCGTCGGCTACAAGCCCGGCTCAAAGACGAGACCGTCGCTGGTCGACCGGGTCATCCGCTCGCCCAGGGTGGTCAGCGGCGTGGTGGACGAGATCACGGGGGAGTTCGTGCTCGACGGCAACGGAACCCCGCACGTCGTCGGGTACCTGCCCGACGGATCACCGATAGCCGTCGAGATCTCCGACTTGGTATACGACCGCGTCTCGCCGAGGCGAGCCGACGACGAATTCTCGCCGTCGAGGAACCGCGCTCCAGGCGGGGATGCGGAAGCGGGGATGTCCTCCCCAACGAAGTCCAACCTCTACAACTACATAAGAATGCGGCTGAGGGGCGATGGCGACGACCAGGACAGGGATTACATCGAGATATCCAACCTGCCTGGCACCGCGAGGGCGAGGGACGGCGGGGCGTTCGACACGAGCCCGGCGGGAATAATAAGGAGGATCGTCGCCGCGGTCCGCAAGAGGGACAGGGACGCCGGAGGGAAGGTGGGCCTCGTCTTCTCCTACCCGAGCTCGGTCAAGGACAAGCCGGGCGTGAAGGAGGACAGGAACAGGACCATCTTCAACCCACTTGTCGTGTACGGCGAGTACGACAAAACCATCGGCGAGACCCGGATCCTCGTGACGGACGACCGAGGCATAACGAGGCTCGTCCCGATGTCGCAAGTTGACCTGTCCAAGCTCGCAACCGACGAGGAGAGACTCGGGGACCACTCCAGCAATTACGACGTGCAGGTCGGGGACCTCAACGCATACGTGGTCGGCGACGAATACGTGGACGGGAAGAAGCAGAGGAGAGTGTTCAGCACCGACAGGATGAAGCCAGCGAAACGCGACGACAACGAGAGCACGAAACCGGGACCGGCGACCAGTCAACCCACCGCTGGCACGACAAGCCGGGCGGCGGGCAGCCCGGACACGCGCGAGATCCCAATCGTTGCCAGCGACGCCGACGACGACAATCTCGCGGGCCAGATCGAAACCAGACCCGACGAGTTCGACGCAGTGACGCTCGATCCCCGGCCCGAGTACGTTGCACCCGGCGCCGGGGTCGACGGGGCGAAACCCACGGCGAGGGAGGTCGCGTGGGGCTTGGCGCGCAACGACCCCAAGGCCATCAAAGCGGGTCGGGCGGACGAAAAAAGGCTGTGGGAGCGAATAAAGCTGGGCACCCAGAAATGGATCGAAACCTGGAAAGCCAGGGCAGTTACAGACGAAGAGACCGGCGAGGAGGTGATAGACCCGAAAACGGGCCATGTCGCCTTGAGAACGCCGTTCAGGAAGGCGTGGCGACCCTGGGGAAATCCGATCGGCCCCGACGGCAGGGAACTTCCAACAGGCATCAAGGCCGAGATGGACAGAATCAGGAGCTGGCCTGAGTTCATGAACTTCATAAAGCGCAAGAAGCTCGTCTTCGTCGACTGGGAGACGACCGGCATTCCGATAGGCGAGATTGACACGGGTAGGCCCCTGCAAGTGGGCATCATCGTCGTCGAAAACGGGGATTTCGCAAACCCCAAACGACTCGAGGTGTGGATAGATCCCGCCGGCACGCCGCTGTCGGATTGGACGAAGAAGAATGTGAAGAAGAACGGCATCCCCGTCGGTCAAGCGCTAGCGACGACACCGGGCGAATTCGTGCCCGTCGACGAGGCGCGGCGCCGAATAGCGGAGGTCGTGGGGGCCGACGCGATAATCATCTCCCACAACCTCAGGAATTTCGACATGTCGCTGTGGAAGGAGGTGATGGGCGAATACCCCATCGCCGGCTGGATGGACACGCTCGCCATCGCCAACTGGGTGTTCCACATCGACTCCTACAGGTTCAAGCAGATTCAAGCACACCTGAATGACTCTCCGTCTGCGAAGTCCGGTAAGAAAAACTACGACAGGGACATGAACCCGTTCGTCAACTGGATCTCAAAGGCCATCACGATCCGCGGGAGACATCCCCTATTCCCGCGTGCCAGGTCGTGGGGGGGAAGAGGTGGCAAACCAGACGCCCTCGACAGGATAGGACGCAGGGCCACCGGTCCGCTGAAGTACATACCAACGTTGAAAAAGGAGGGTCTCGGACAGTGGTACCCGAGGTTCTTTTCGTCCAACGCGCTCGAGGCGCTCGCCCGGTACTTCGGCGTGCCCGCAGAGGCGGGGCACGACGCAGTGGCGGACATAAACGTTACCGCCAAGGTGTTCCTGGAAATGGTGGCGCTCGCGGAGCGGTGGGGAAGGGCCGATCAGATGTTTGACCCAGAACTCGTGCGGTGGGCGCAGGCCCAGGTCGACGAGCAGTACGCGGCCGACCTCGAAGCTTGGAGAAGGCAGAGCGGCATCACGGAGCGACCACGCGAGAGATTGTTCGACCCGGAGGCGCCGACAGAGCCCAGCGGCGGAGACGCGCCAGGGGAACCGCGACCAGGGGGCGGTGGTGGTGGGGCGTCCACGCCCCCAGGCGGGGGAGACACCCGACCACCGGGAGGCGGAGGGATGCCACCCACGGACGACGGAGACCCGAACAGGAGGCTTTTGTACCAGACGGCCTATGGGGTCCGCGTATACGAGACGCCCACGGGCATCCACTACGAATTCAAGTCGGTCTCACCCAAGGAGGGGCCGAGCTCCGCGACCGTCGCTTTCGCCACGTTCAACGAGGTGCGGGAGGGAGGATTCGCGATCGAGTTCAACTACGGCAGGAATCCGGACGGGTCGACGGCGGCGTACAGAATCATCTCAATCGAGCTGACGACCAAGTCAGGAATCAGCGGGTCGGAGGCAGCCGGGCCAAACGACTTGGTGGTCCACGGAATTGACCTCGCGGACGGGAAACTCAAGAAGTTTGATTTCGCCCAGATCAACGCAGGCGGCAACACCCCCCCGAGACCCAGCGAGCTGACGGAGCTTCCCGCGAACATATACGGTGTACGCACGGCGGCCGGCCCTGGGGGCAAACCGACGACGCCCGCCCAGTACGCCGACCACATGAGGAGGAGGGCCTTCGGGAGAAGGAGGTCGCCGGACGGACCGATCGCCGGCATGGCGGGCCTGACCAACAGGGACGGAGCGACGGACTCATCCTCCTACTGGGTCGCAACCACCGACGACGTGGCCATGGCGGACATGTCCGATGTCGAGCTATCCGAGCGACTCGCGGCGCACAGGCTCAGGTTCGAGAACGCGTTCCACTCGGGGCCGTCCTCAAACGCCGCCATGTCAAGGGCGCTCGATTCGGTCGCCGCCGCCAACAGGGTGATGAGAATCAGGTCAAACGACAGCACGGACCAAAACGGATTCTCCGTGTCGATGGGCAGGATGGGGTACAAGCTGACCGGCGAATTCAGGGCCCCACCGGGGGTCATGGACGGAAGCTACGAGCTCCCCGGTGAGTTCGTCGCCGACAGGGCCGAACTGGCCAGGAACGCCAACCTGTCGCTGATGCTCGACTACTCGGTCGCCAACGGGGAGATTGCGGAGGCCCTGGAGAGGGTCTCAAGGTTGTCGCGAGTCCCTAGGTCCGAGCTCCTCGGCAGGCTGTCGACGCACGACTACTCGATGTACTCGGACGCAATCGCGTCAAGGGCGTTCAGGAACACGTCCGAGATGGTGTCCGATGGCGTCGCCACCCCCTCTTCGCTGGGAATGATAATTGACCCCGCCTCGGATCCGGCTAGCGCGGCGCGCGCCGTGGACTCGGCGCTGCGCAGGCTGGGGATCAACGCGCTGGACATTAGCAACGGGTTGAGGAGGGGAGGGAGGAACTACGCGCAAAGCGAGGCGGACGACCTCATCAACCAGTTCAACGAGTCGGTTTCGGACCTGTTCTCCTTCGACCATGACGGTAGGCGTTCCGATCCAGAGTTCAGGGTCAAGTCCGACGCAATCAAGGACAAGATAAGGGACTTGAGCGACGAGATCAGGAGGAGACACCTGTCTTCGCCGCAAACGGACGCGGAGGCCGGCATGGGTAACCCGGACCCCGACCTGCGCCGCTTGATGAGCGAGTTCACGCGACTCGCCCCCTCCATGAATTTCGAGGCCGCCACGGACGCAGGGTTTGACGAGGATTGGAAGCGTCTCTCCGACCAGATAATCGACGACTTCGTCCGGCGGCCGGGCCGTGGGACGGAGCAGGCGTTCTCCTCGTTCGGCGATGCGCTGAAAGGCAGGGCGAGCGCTGTCGGTCGGGCTATCGACCGAATAATCGACCCGAGCAAAGCCCCCATCCCGGCAAATTCCCAATTGGGACGCGAGGTGGTCAAGTCCACCGCGAAGATCCTCGCACTCATCTACGACCTGAGGTTCGGATCAACGGACATGCTCGGACTTCTGGCTTCCACGCCGGGGGCGGGCCCGGGCTCCGGAGTCAGCGGGCTGGACGTTACCTACAAAATGATCGATTCCGGCGCCGCCGTGCTGTTCGCCAGGGGCGGCCGAAGGGCGCTGGTTGCGTATCTGGTGGAGGCCGTGAGCCTCGGTCTGGTGCCTGCCTACAGGGCCATGGGGATTCTCGACAGGCTGTCCCCATCCCCCAGGACCGCGGCCATATCCTCGGGAGCCGAGGCGGCCATGGGCCGGTCGGGCGGTTCCTCGCCGTTCGGCGACGCCGACGGAATACCGATACTGAGCGGATCAAAGTGGTTCGACTCGCGGCTCCACGCCATGTTCGGTAGCGCAAATTACGAAAAGATAGCCACTTCGTTCGGGAACCGTTTCAGGACGCTGCCCGACAGGAGCTGGAACTCGCCGACCGACGACGACCTCGTCGACATCTACCACTACGCCACGATGCTCAACCACGACTCAATGATCGAGGACCTCGTCATAAGGGGCGACAGGGTGGACGCCGTCGACTTCTCCCAGTTTGACGTGGCGGACGCGGGACAGACCCCCGTCGGGGTCACCGGGGTGATCGAGAGAGTCGCATCGTTCACGGGTCTACCTGCAGCGCAGGTCCTCGGCTTCGTTGAGAGAGGGCGCGACGTCGCGCTCGTGCGCCGACTCGCCGCCATGGACCCGGAGTCGAGGATAGAGCATGCGAATGCGATGCGTCGCAGACGCGCTTTCATGAGGTTGGTCGAACAGAAGAAGGGCGAGCTGGGCGACGACTTCCCACTCTGGATGGCGGAGGCGTCGATCAGGCGAGACAGGGAGGAGAGTCGGTCCGGGGTCTTCGGCAACGATTTCGCCGAGCTTATGGACGACGAGACGAATAGGTTCTACGGCGAGACGCCAGCCTCGGCCCTCAAGAACATCTCCCGCTTCCTCGGGATGGACAAACCCCCCACGAAGATGACGCAGAGCGAACCGCGTCGCGACGGGGAGGCTGGCATGGCTGGCAAGAAACCCTTCATCAGGCAACGCTACGACTTCAAGCCGGTCGACGGCGGCTTCGTGATCATAGACACCGACAACAGGAACGCAATTTCAAGCAGGGTTTTCAAGGACAGGAGGGAGGCCCTGCGAGGGGCCGAACGCATGGACAGGGGAGACAAGACGTTCGACCCGTTCGCCCCCCCGCCGTCGGAGCCAAAGACCGCGACGGAGGTCGTGGCGGAGGACCCGAGGATGCAGGAGATGTCCGATCCCGGCAGGCGACCGACGCTGTTTGACGACGACGGTGACGCGAATGCGGGGATGTCGAGCACCGGGTTGCCCAGCACGCTGAGGTTCGTCGCGAGGAACAGCGGGAAGCAACAGGTCAGCATGGACAACGTCCGCTCGGCCATGTCGGAGTACGAATCCGGTCGAGCGTCAATCCCCTTCCCATCACCCGACGACGCGCCGGTCTCGAGACTGATCGGCGGGTACGCATCCAGCGACTCCGCCCTGCACACCGTCCTCGGAAGGATAGAACAACTGGCGCCCACCGACGACTCCGCCGCCAAGCAGGAGGAGATGAGGGGTCTCGTACAGAATCTCTCGAAACTCCAGCGGAGGAGGAACTACTTCTACAACCAGCTGATGGAGAGACTCGACCCGGGTGACCCGGATTTCGAGACGCTTGAGTCTTGGCACTCTCAGAGGGCTGGCATCGCCAGGGAGTCCTCGAGCCGGTTCGGCGTCGGGAGCCTGCCCGTCTACATACTCCCGAGGGGTGCGGAAACGGACGACGCGCAGGCCGGCGCCAACTCGCCAAGCTACATGCGCGCCTCCGGCGACGTGTCCTCGCTAGAGGTCGTCAGCAACGACGCGGCGGACAGGATCGGATCGTTGATCGGCTCGTCCGACTACTCGGTACGGGAAAGGTACGACGAAGTAATCAGGTCGGTGCAGCGCGACGTCGCGCGAATTTCCCGCATGACTGGGCAATCGATGGTCAAGTTCGGACAGAACTCGGTCAGGATAGGGGCGCAACTGCTGGCCATGGCCGACAGGACGGACGGGAGCGACCGAGAACTGCTCAGGAGGGAGCTGATATCGGCGGGTCTATCGCGGATGCTCTCCGACGGCGGCGTGAGACTCGGACTGGCCTACCTCGTCAACGCCGTGGACGTGGGCCTGCTGACGCACTCGCAGGCGAAGGAGATCCTGAGGAGGGAGAGACGGAAGGCGAACAAGCCGAGGACGGAAATGACCAAGCCCGAGGGGCTGATGGCGCGCGGCCAGATGTCTCGCCTCGTCTCCGAGCTGATGGGACCCGGCCTGTCGTCGAAGTCGGCCGAGACCGCGGCGAGGGGCAAGCGCCTGTCAATGATTACGGAAACGGTGGGGTCGGTCCTTGCCGAATAGCTACTATTGCAGTCATACAACAAACAGTCTTCTACAATTGGAGGGACCATGAAATACGCCGGAACATACAATGTAAAGTCGATGACGTCCGCCTACCAATTCGCCCTTGGCGAACTGGCGATGATGGAGGAGGACGAACCCGAGGACGAGGTGCTTCTGCCGATACCGCAATCGGAACTGTTCTACGCAAAATCGGCCATAGACGCGGTCCTCTCCGACTACGACATGAAGTCAAGCGCGGTGCCCGACGGGATCATCCTTTACGACGCGAAGACTATCGGTCCGAGCCTGATCAATGAGCTGAAGCACGCACTGAACGAGGTCCAGATCAAGGCCCTCGGGGCGACGATCGGCGGAGCTAGGCCGGCGGCCGGTGGCGGCGCCGCCGGGGACATGATCGACAGGGACTCAGACGGATACATCTACGACGGAACTCCGCAGGAGCAGAGGGTCCCGTACAAGCGACGCGACAACAAGCCGGTCGGCGGAGGCGCGCCGGAGGGGATGGAGCTGCGACGCAGGCAATTCGTGCGAAGCGAGGCCGCCAGGCAGGGCGTGCAACTCAACCGTGGTCCGAAACGATCGGAGCAGGAGAGAAGGTTCAGGACCGAGGCGAGGGCGAGATTCGACAGAATAGCGCTCGAGGGTCAGGGCTTCATCCCGCCGGACAGGATAGAAGCGAGCGACAAGCGCAACTTCGAGAACCGGATGGGCGACGTGAACGCAGGGCGCGTCGACGATCAGGGCAGGAGCGGTTTCGGTTACGGCGGCGAGCGCGACACGTCGTTCGAGGACAACGAGTATCGCAGACAGCAGGGACTGCGCGACACCTCGTTCGAGGACAACGAGGACAGGCGCAACGAGGGCAAACGCCCACCCGACACCTCCTTCCAGGACAACGAGGACGCACGCAACAGGGGCAAGCGCCCCGCCGGGAGACCAGTTGACAGGTTGCCAGGAGCAGGCGGACCAAGCGGGAGTCTCAACCCAGGACAACGAGGGGCCAGACCCGACACGTCGTCAGAGGACGCCGAGTATCGCAGACAGCAGGGAATGCGCCCAGCAGGTAGACCCGTGGACAGGTTGCCAGGGGCTGCCGGACCAAGCGGGAATCTCAACCCAGGACAACGAGGGGCCAGACCCGACACGTCAAATCAACGAGCGGAAGACGCTCGCAATCAAGGCAAGCGCCCCGCAGGAAGGCCCGTGGACAGGTTGCCGGGAGCAGGCGGTCCCGGCTACGACGACTCGTTCAGGGACAACGAAAACCGCCGTCTGGAAGGCAAGCGCCCACCCGACACGTCCAACCAGCGAGCCGAAGACGCGCGCAATCAGGGCAAGCGGCCCGCCGGGAGACCAGTTGACAGGTTGCCAGGAGCAGGCGGACCAAGCGGGAATCTCAACCCAGGACAACGAGGGGCCAGACCCGACACGTCAAATCAACGCGCCGAGGACGCCCGCAATCAAGGCAAGCGCCCAGCCGGTAGGCCCGTGGACAGGTTGCCCGGGGCTGGCGGACCTGGTTACGACGACTCGTTCAGGGACAACGAAAACCGCCGCCTGCAAGGCAAGCGCCCACCCGACACGTCGAACCAGAGAGCGGAGAGCGCGCGTCAAGCCGGCGCTCGTCCACAAAGACCAGTGGACAGACTGCAAGAACCGGGTGGACCAAGCAGAAATCTCAACCCAGGACGACGAGGAGCCAGACCCGACACGTCGAACCAGAGGGCCGAGAGCGCGCGTCAGAATCGCGCGCGCCCGAATCGCCCGGCTGACAGATTGTCGGGGGCCAACAGAGCGCGCAGGTTCCCCAGGGGGCGGAGCGACTACTACTACGGTGGCGAAGCGTAAACGAGCGAGTCAATGAACGGTAGACCAAGCGGCGAGTACACCCGCGGGAACCGTGTTATGGGTTATGATAAACCTACACAAAATAACGCAGTCAAATTGAAATATCACTGCATTGCGACGGGCGAGAAACGCCAGTTTCCATGCGGCAGTTGCGTCAACCACAAGGGTTGCCTAGCGACGACGATGCAATACAAGGAGCGAAAACATGGAACCTGAGACCGGAACACCAACCGTAAAGATCGGGGAAGACGGTCAGGTCCTGCAGTGCGCCAAGGGTGCCGAGACGGCGGCCTGCGGCTACAAGGCCGGGGACTCCGTTTGCGCGGCATGCGGCGCCACGGCGATCGAGGTCAAGATGTACGGCGACGACGGGGCCGACGGAATGATGTGCAAGGCGACTGGCGAGACGGTGATGGAACCCTGCGCCGAGTGCAAGGGCGACTGCTCCATGATGGCCTTCAAGGGCGAAATGCCGGAAGAGCTGCTTGCGAGATTCAAGAAGAAGAAAAAGAAGAAGAAGGGTGGCAAGAACCCGTTTGCGGAGGCGGACGAGGAAGACGAAGAGATGTCGGAGAAGGTCGCCATGTACGGCGCCCCCCCAGCGAGGGCCTACGGCGACTTCGTGGACGACGAGGAGCTCGGGATCATGCCCGAGGACGGCGAGGAACTGGATATCGAGGAGCCGGAAATGGACGACCCGGACGAGGAGATTTCGGAGTCCATCGCCATGGGCACGCCCCCGCAAAGGAAGAGGAAGAGTGCCTACGTGGACGAACCTCGTCGCAGTAGCGAATACGAAGAAGAAGAAGAAGAAGACGAGCTCGAGGAAATGATGGACGAGCCGAACGAGGAGGAGATGGAGGAGGACGCCGAGACAATGGGCTACGGCATGTACAGGAAGTCCGACTACGCGGACGCCCGACTCGCATCCATGGGTTTCAAGCAGGGCGAGATGGGCGAGAGCCCGTTCATTTGCGCGATAGAGAGGAAGCTGTACCCAGCGAACTCCCCGGTGTGCGAGAACTGCCCCGGTGGTTGCGTGAAGGAGGGCGACATGCCCGCGCTCCTGGAGATGGAGGGCGTCGCCGAGGACATGTTCAGGGGCAAGGTGCTGGACTCCGGCTACTCCGACAAGGCCGACATCTTCGTGATCGACGTGGAGCGCAAGGACGGAAAGCCGGTCGAGGCGTTCTTTGACGGAACCACGGGCGAGTGCATGGGTTGGCACCTGTTGAACGACGAGGTGCTCAACGTGAAATCGGGATTCCAGCCGACGCAAATGATCGGATTCTCGGAGGCGGCGCAGATCGCGACGAAGAGCATCAACGGCGACGTGGTGTCCGTCGAGGCAGACGTGTTTGAGGGGTTCGACAGTTACGCGGTGGAGGTGGAGGGAGTGGACGGCAAGTCCTACGACGTGTTCGTGTCGCTTGACGGCGAGGTGCTCGGCTACGACACCTACACGCAACAGGAGGCCTTCGCCATCGAGTCCGAGGCGGCGGAAATAGCACTCAAGCGCGCCTACGGCGACGACGTCAGGAAGCAGATGGCCGAGCGCGGCGACGCCATGGAGGACGGGGAGATGCCCATCGCAAACGACTCGGACCTGAGGAACGCCGTGATGTCGTGGCCGAGGTCCAAGAAGCGCACCGAGGCGAAGGAGCACATCATGGCGAGGGCCAGGGTCCTCGGTCTCGAAAAATCGCTCCCCGACGAGTGGTTGCAGGAGAAGAAGCAGAACGAGGAGGCGAAGGGGGACGCCAACTTCCTCTCGAGTCTTGCCGAGTTCGAGCTGATCACCGAGGAGATCAAGTCGTCCAACTCCGAGGAGGATGAGGCTGAGCTGTACTTCAAGCGGATGTTCAGTGACGAGCAACGCGAGAGCGAGGCCAAGAAGGGCAACGCCCTGCCCGACGGCTCGTACCCGATAGCCAACGAAACGGATCTCAAGAACGCGATCCAGGCGTACGGCAGGGCCAAGGACAAGGACAAAGCCAGGGCCCATATCGTCAAGCGCGCCAAGGCCCTCGGTAAAGAGGATTTGATTCCGGAAAACTGGAACTAGGGGGGATCGAGGTGGCTCGCCTCGAACGACACCTGAGAAAAAGCCCGGGTGAGAAGTCGCTCGGGCCGACCGTCGGCGGTGCGCCGAGGAACCTGAACCCGTTCACCGCGAGGGACGCCGACCTGGACATGGTGGTCCTGGAGGGCATTGCGACGGTCAACTTCGGTCGAGGCGTCCCAGACCCGACACCCGGCGGAGCCGCGGAGACGCCGTCGGCGCCAAGATTGAGATCGCCCCTCTACGCGACCAACGAGGATTTCGCCGTCGCGGCGATGTCCGGCCCGAATCGTCGCCCGAGCATCAGCGAGGAAAAAGACCCAGGTGACGTGAGGAATCCAGACGGTCATTTTCCGCGGCAAGCCGGACCGATGTGGAGGGACACGAGTTTCACGGCCCTGCACCTCGCGCCGAGGGAGCGGAGGGGCACGAGCCCGGCTTCGGTCAACACGTATCTCCACGCCGAATGGACCGAGCCGTACTGGGACGCCGTCAGGGACGACACGGGGATATGGAACTCCCCGCCACCGCCGGAGATGGAGGTCGAGCGCGCCATCTACGACGCAATGAAGAGAGAGACGATAGAGGTCGGCGGGTACAACGTTCCGTTCCCCCAGCACCCGAAGGAGTCCGACTACGACCAGTACACGGACTCAACGGGCGCCACCGTCAGGCACCTCACTGCCACCCGAAGTTTCCCCTTCCGCAATAGGGAGAACCCGAGGTGGACGGACGGGCACCCGCTGTACCACGCAACCCCGACCGGCGCGTTGCCGCGGATAGTCGCGGAGGGACTGGTCGCAGGCACCGACCGCCAGCTGTGGTTCGGGGCGTCACCGACGGTGTGGAACGAGCAATTCCCGCACAACGCCGCCCGCCAACTGAAGTCACCGATCAAGGGAATGTCGTTCCTGCGGATCAGCCCGACCCAAACGATGAACGAGAGGCTCTCCCGCCTCGCGAAGGTCAGCGATGTCGATCGGGCAACGGTTCCCGGGCCCCTAGCGATAGATTCGGCTGGGAATCTGATCGGGCCGAGGGATTCCTGGGCGCAAATTGCGGTTGGTCTCCTGAGCGACGCCCTGTGGTTCAACGACATCAAGATACCGACGGAAAACATCGAGGTTCTGAGTCAGACCGGAGAATGGATCCCGTTGTACAGGACGGACCTCTCGGACGTGGTTGCTGATCCCACGAGCGGGCCCGAGGCCGGGATGGCGAAAGAAAAGAATCGCGGCATCAGAAGAATCCTTGCGTCAATAACGAACGGCAAACACGGCGACGACGAGGGGGCGGACGAACAAAAACCCGCCTCCAAGCCCCCCGCCGAGGTCCCGGTGGTGGCGCAAATACCCAACCCGGAACCGAGGATCAAATACTCAGACTCCTACGGCGGCGACGACCTCATCAAGAACGAGCAGAGAATCGTGCGCATAGACCACGAGGGATTGGTGGCTGCGGGCCGCTGGAAAGACATCCACGGTGACCATTACGACTGGTGGGCGTACCCGATAGACAGGGGGAGCGGCCAGTACGGCGAGGCGTTCAACGTGGCCGGCGAGCCACTCCGGAGGTTGAGGGAAGACCCGGAATTCCTGGCCAGCCTCGCGCGGGAAATAGAGATACAGGCCCTCGCCCTGGGTTGGTCGTTGTACGACCAGGACTGGGTGGAAAAGCTCGACTGGGAGAACGGCCAGGACTGGAGACGGGCCTACCCGACGAGGCTGTGGAAGGCAACCAGATCGGCGCAGATATTCGGGCTCCAGAGGGAGTTCGAGTCGATGCTCGCATTGCACGACTCGCTCGCAGCCGGGGGGGTGCGATTCAACCACGAGGATTACTGGGAATCACCCGGGACGGTCGACGATGTCCCGTCGCTGGGAAAATCGTGGAAGGAGAGGCAAGAGGAGTGGAGACAGCGGTACCCCGCGAGCGACGCCACCAGCTGGACGAGCCCGCACCGCCCGCTGCCCCAGGGTCCCAAGCGGGGTTCCGACGATTCACAAATGACGCTCCTAGAGGAGGATCGGGTGTGGGACGCCTACGACAGCTACACAACTCCGATCTTCCCGGTCGTGTCCGACGCCGAGGAGCTAGCCGACATCCTGTCGGAACCTGACGAGATGATCGAGTTCGGTTACCCGTACGAGCGAATCGACAAAGAAACGAGACAGCTGATCGCCGACGACATCTTCTTCGCCGTCTCCCTGTTGATGGACGGCGAGTTCCCCGACGAGGAGTTCACGGACAGGCTGGAGTCCGCCGAACAAATGAGGCGATATGCGGACGGGCAGGAGGGCCTGTACCCGGAAGACAGGGACATCCTGTACGCCCTTGCCGACGCGCTGGAGAACCCGGTCTCGTTGTACGAGGACATCGGCTACGAATCAACCGACTCACCGGACGGCGAGGCGGGGATGGCAAGACGCTTCCGGCGCCTGGACGAAGAACCCGATTATTCGGATATGAGTTTGAGCGACACGGAGATACAGAACTTCATAGAGTCCGAAGCCGACGAGGTCACCGACGACCTGATCTTCGGCAGGGAGGTGTCAAGGGCGTTCGCCCAGGAAGAAGACGAACCCATCCCGCGATCTGTCATACCAGTGAGACAAATATCAATCCCAACGCTGGAGGAAATTCCGGAGGACCTAAAACAGTCGTACATCAAGTTGTGGGCCGGAGGCGGGAGCTTCGTCGCCATAAATCGGCAGCTCGGAATATCCAACCATGACGGCGCCGCCATACAAACGGCGCTCCTCAGAAGCGGGGAAATCCTCCCGAGGACCAAGCGCACCTCGGGGGACTCACTGCGTCTCACCCCCGAAGACGAAAGGGTCTTCGTCGAGTGGTCCAACGAAGGGGCCGATATGGACTTGCTGACATCGGTGTTCGGACTCACCGCCGGGCAGACCGCCGAGATCGCCGCAGACCTGAGAAGCCGGGGATTGATCCGCCGACGATTTCAAAAAAACTTTTTCACCGACAGTGAGCGAGACGCATTCGCGACCATCGTGAAGGAGGAACTAGCGAAAGGAAGAGGCATCTGGCCGCGTTCCGTGCTCAGGGCCCAGCGGGAGCTCGGATGGTCCAAGCAAAGAGCCCAGGCAATGCTCTTGTGGTACAAAACCCAAGTTAAGTTCGGTCTTATGCCCGGCATCAAGACCCAACTTTCCGATTCCGACATGATGAGGTTTGCCGCGCGATGGAACGACGGAGTGCCCGAGGAGCAGCTCGCGCGGGAGTTCAACGTCGCAGAGGGTTCCGTCAAATGGTTGGCTAGCAAGGCGAGAAAGCGGGGAATGCGCCTCAAGCGTCGCAACAGCACGGACTTGTCCGCCACGGACGGGTTGCGACGGAGTCCCTCACTTTCTCGGGAGTGGTTGTTGGGAGTAGAAAACGGCACGACATCGGGCGGGTACCAGGAGTTCATGGAGGGGATGCAAAAACGAGCGGTGGCACTATACCGAGACGGGAGGACGTACGGCCAGATCGCCAAGGAACTCGGAATCACCGGTGCTGACGCCAAGTACCTGGTGGACAGGGCCGCGACATCCGGTGAGAAGTCCCCACGCCGTAGGGGACCAAAATCAAAGGTCGCCGCCGCGCTCGGCATCACCGTGGACGAGCTGGTTGAACGGATGGCGGCAAGATACAACGAGGGCAAGACAGGCGCCGAGATGGCCACGGAATTCGGCACCACAATCGGCAACCTTAATCATTTCCTGAGGGTGGCGGGCAAAAGGGGTTTGTTGAAATTGAGGACGAGGCGACCGAAGACGTCAGTCAAACGCAACGTCACGGGAGCTTCCTCCCGAAAAACGAGACCGATCGACGGATCCGACGGCGAGGCCGGGATGTCGGGCCCGGATTCGGCGGATCTGCCGGACGGAATAGACGGGGAACTAGAGGATCACGTCTACGAGGATCCGGTGTTCGGTTTGTCCATAAAGCATCCTCTCTTCTTCTGGTTCGCCCCGATCACCCCGGAAGTTGTCGACTTGATAAACGCGTCCTTCGCGAAAAAACGGGCGTCGGCGGACGAAGCCCTGAGACAAAAGAATTGGGGAAGGTACATATACCTACACGAACGCCCCTACCGCATCGACGCCTTCGAGGACGTCATGGACGAGCTGACGGACCAGGAGTACTGGAGCCGACTCTCGGACATATGGGTGGACAGCGAGAACATCGGGGCGCAACCCGATCGTTGGAGGAACCTGCTACTGAGCGACCGCGGCTCGCGCGAGTCCTTCATGACGGAGGACGAGCGCGCGGAATTCGCGGCGTTGCAGCCACGGTTCACCGTGTACCGCGGTTATTCGGAGAACGACCAGGAGGAGTTCGGAATGTCGTGGAGCACCGACGCGGGAGTGGCCGAGTGGTTCGCCAGGAGATTCGCAAGGGAAGACGAGAAGATCTTCATGGAGGAAATGGAGGTCTCCAAGGACGACGTCTTCGCATATCTCACGCGGCGGGGCGAGGAGGAAATAATCCTCGACATGCGCACCGCGGCTGGTGGGACGGCGAGTAGACGGGAGTTGCCGCGGAAACCCAAGACGAGAATACCCACGAGGAGCAGAAAATTGACTCCCCCGGATGGCGAGGCGGGGATGTCAAGGACAACGGAGAGGGGCGATCTGGTCAGGCTCGGCAGAAACTCGAATTATCCCAGCGGGTTGCAACCCGGATCGCTCGGCAGGGTCGCGAGAGTGGGCCGCGACGGAACCATCTCCGTGGAAATTGAAGGCGAGCTGATAAAACTGACCCCCGGCGAGGACCATTTCCTGGTGATCCCGAGGCAGTTTGACGTCCTGTACGAGCTGACGGACAACGACGGCAACGTGATTTACCTACCAGTCGAGGACGTGACGTACCCCCGGCTCACCAGCGCCAGGGAGGAAGCGGCAAAAGCTGGGTATAGAGAAACAGGAATCATCCGAGGAAACATGCGAACATTTTTTGACGACGCCACGGGTACCTACAAGACGGAACGGACGGAGTTTGAGGTGATCGGCGCACAGAACATCCGGCCGGAAACGACGGCACCGGTTACGAGGCAATCCACAGACACTCCCGACGGCGAGGCCGCGATGTCCTCCCAAAAAATCCCCAAATTCAACGGCGGCCACAGCAGCAAGGGGAGGGGGACTCCGTCGGGTGACGGCAAGGACTTGGCGATGAGGGACGTGGCGGACAGCGCCATAGTCGAGTTGGCGAACGACGAGAGGAGCAGTTCGCGGACGACGCTCGAGACGCTCGGGTCGTACCGGGCCGGGAGCATGGTCGTGATGCTGGCGAGAAACGGTGAGCTCCGGGGCATCCCGCTGAGGGACGAAACCATCCAGGCAATAACGAAAGCCCACGACGACGGTGCGATGTTCGTCGTCGGGGACATGCCGGGCGTGGATTCGCAGTTCGTGGAATTTTTGGACAAAATCGGGGCCGACTACACGATCTACCATGCGGGGAGTTCGCCGAGGTTCCGTCCGCAACCGCCCGACGCGCGCGGGGACGCGCCGTCCGAACTCCTCGCGCGCGTGACCGACGAGGACGCGCAGCTCAATCTCCTTTACTCGGTCCCCGGGGTCGCCGCCAGCGTCAGGATGAGGAGCACCGACGGTGCGCCCGTCGCCCCGGGCAAGAACGCAATCATGAAGCCGTACCTCCTGGCTCCGCACATAGACGTGAACGGTTTGGACGCGTCGGACCCGGCAATCCAGTCCCTTTCGCCGGCACTGAAGGCCGCCGGGTTGGGAACCTACAAAGTCACCGGGCACTCGACCCCCAAGGTCCAGGGACCGGTGGTGAAGGAGTTCGCGGACAGGCTGATAGGTCCCAGTGCCGTCGCCGACGCCGTGCTCGGAACGTTCCCGACCGCGGACGAGATGCTGACGATATACGCAGTAAACGCACTCATCAGGGCGAGGGCGGAGTACCTTTCCGACTCCGTCCTCAACGCGGACCAAGTAAACGAGGCGATCCTGTTCGGAAATGTCATGCTCGTGGGCCCAAAATTGCCCCAGGACCTGTGGGACATCCCGCAGGTCGGCACCTCCTTGTACCTCGACCCGTTCAGCTACTTCAAGAACTATTCCAACTTCCTCAAGGCCGTGATCGACGCGTTGCCGGAGCAGGTCAGATCCAGGCTGGGGGGCGGTCCCGACGACCGTGATGACGCCCAACGGTACTGGGGGGACACCTCGCTCTTCGAGGGCATCATAATCAGGGAAGACGACGACATCTCCAGAAGGTTCGCCCCCATGATCAGGAAGCAGGCGGGAATAGTGTTGGACCACGCCAGGCGACACGGCGAGCTGACGAGGAAGTGGGCGCAAACCGCCTACGACTTGATGAAGGAGGCTGGCCTGACGGACGCAGAGGTGGCTTTCGTTGTCAACGAACACTGGACGAAAGCATCAACGTTCAAACTCGCCACGGTGCAACCGGGGAACGTGCTGGGTCACGCGGCGAGGCTGGGCGTGAAGGCGTTCTCCTCGAGGTACTCGCCGATAAGCCGGGCCATCACCAAGCGCATCGAAGCCGTCCAATCCGGGGGCCTCCGCGAGGAAGAGGATTTCGGCCTGCACGAGTTCTTCCACCACTACCTGGGCCAGGGTTTCACCAGGCACGGGGAGTACGTGGCGTTCAGGGGTCCGGCCGATCTGATCGATTCCTACCACGGGCACATGCAGTGGGCCTGGAACGACACCGGTCAGCTTGGGATGTTCGTCTCCAGGATCATGACGCAGGAGTTCGGCCGCGGCAAGACCGACGAGCCGGAGTTCGGGTATTCGCGCACACTCCATGACGCCATCGGCAGGGCCATCTACGACAGGCTGAAGGAGATGCTCTCCTCGGCCGAGGACAGGCGAAAAATAATGGATCAGGTGTTCCCGGAATTCCACGGGTCGCCCAGCGAGGACGAGGCGAAGATCAAGGCGCTGATCCGAAGGCAGTTCGCAGGGCGAGACCTTGAAAGGGTCCGCCAATTTGCGGATTTGATGCCCGTCCTCAGACTGCTCACGGTGCAGGACCTGCTGGTGCCGAAGATGTACTACCCCTACGGGGGAACGAGTAAAATAATCGGGGGGAGCAACTGATGGAACCGAACAAACCGACCGACGCGACGCCGATCCTGAGGGTCGAGATTCCCGCCGCCAAACTCGACGCCATCGGCAGGGCGCTGGCCGGTCCTGATCCGCAGGACGACGACGGGTCGCACGCCGAGGCTCAGGCGGAGTGGGACATGATAGTTCGCGAGAGGAGCCCGAGGACGACAAGCTACGGCGGTGCCAGTAGCTAAGAAATATACGTCTATAATTGTTTGATGATTGTCAAATCCCGTCGCCGGGAATAGAGGATAAAGGGCAGATGTCGCCAACCCCGTTCAGAATTCCGTTCAACGCGAAAATCGTCGCCAGGCACGGAACGACGTCCGTGTACGCGCTCAGGGATGGGCGCCTCGCCTTCGTCGACCACACCAAGAACCGCACCTTCTTCGACGGGAGCAGGGACGTCGGGACGGGGACCTACGGGTCCGGTCACAACTCGGCGTGGGCCGACTCGCGCATCGTCGCCGTCGCGTCCAAGGGCGGCTCCGCCTCGTTCGCACAGACCAAGGCACTCAAACCGAAACAATCCAGGGTGCCACAGGAGGCGCCGGACCAGCCGGGGGAGGAGATTCCCGACGAAGCTTTCTCGCGATTGATGCCGATGATCCCGAAGGAGTTCCTCGATTGGGCGGCGTCGTACGAGATCGGCGACCCGCTGCCCCCGATGATGCCGGGTTACGGCGGGAGGACGCTGTGCAGTAAATCCATAAACGACACCTCCTACTCGCAGGACGACTTCGGGGTGGACCAGGTCGTCGAGCGCGTCCTCGCGGACATGGGTTTGCCAGACATAAACCCGGCCCTCGCCTTCGCCCCCGAGATCGAGACCAAGGGCCTCCCGCGGATGGAGCAGAAGGGCATCCTCGGCAGGGAGATCAGGGACATGGCGCGCAACATCGTCGACTCGATCCTCACGGCGAGGGGCCTGTGGAAGGACGAGCTGAACAAGATTCGCTGCGGGTCGGGGCCGAACGCCAACAGGTTCACCGACATCTTCGGGACCGGTTGCGACGTGCCGGGCGCCGACATGGCCGGCAACATCGTCGGCGCGATAAGGGCTGGGGTGGACGTTCCCGGTCCGGTGGACGAGGTGGCGGGGAAGATCGAGGGGGCGAGGGAGAGCGTCGCCGACGCGGCCGACGGAATTGACGTCCCGGGCGGAAAATCGTCCCTCGGCGAAAGGCTCAGGATGGCGCTGACGAGGGTCCGGGGCGGGCACACGCCGCACTACGTGGCCGACATGCCAGGCGACATTGACCCGGCAGCCGGCATGTCAGACGTGTTGAACAGGAGGTCCGACAAGAGGGGAGGGTTCCTGTTCGTCCGATCTCTCGTTTCGCGCAACAAACGGCGCGAGCGCGCCAAGAAGGCAGTGGGTCGTTTCGAATCCGCGGAGAAGATGGCCAGGGAGGCCTTCGCCACGCGCGAGTACCGCGACTGGGAGCAGGACTTCACGCTGAGAAAAGGCAGGCTGCCGAACCAGGGCGAGAAACTCAACTGGTTGGCCGAGCACATCGGATGGAAAGGACAGTTCAGGGATGCGGCCGGCAAACTAGTGACGGACGAGCACGGCAACCCGGTGGGAAGCTTCGGGGGGTTGGCCGACACCGCGGTCGTGGACGGGGTCGTGACCGACATGACCCATTTCGAAGCGATGGTCGAGCAGATAGTGCGCGACCCGAGATTCGTGGAGGGCGGTAATTTCGACAGGCTGAGCGAGGCCCAGAAGAGACGGCGCAGGGAGGAGGTCGCAAGGAACATATACGAGTACGGGCTCCAGACCCTGTTTGCGATGAAGAACGCCGGCGGACCGGAGAAGATAGAGCAGATCCAACCCGACGGGAGCAGGATCCTGGTAGACAACCCGGAGCACAAGAAACGCTTCGCCGAGGTAATACCGACCCATTTCCGCGTAATTCACCCGACAGACCCCAGCAACTTCCGTGGACTCGCGGATGCGGCAGTGGTCACCGGGGTCAACAGTTTCGAACCGGGATTTGATGACGAGATCGACTTTGTCCCGTTGCTGGGGACAGATCGGCGGATGACTGCGGGACGACCGCTCACGGCGGGCGTGCAGCGCCATGGAAGGGTCGCCGGTTCTCTGCCGTTGTACGCGCATGAGAACCAGACCCGTGGAGGCGAAATTCCGTTCGTGGCCTCCATAAGCCTGAATCCGGTGTGGTTCACCGACCGGCAAACACAGAAGGACAAGCTCAAGGCCTTCGGCGGTGACCACCTGGGGATGGACATAAGCAGGGAGGCGTTCTGGGCGCACACCGCCGACCACGAGCTGAACCACGTAGACGACTTCGCCCAGAGACTCGGGAACAAGCTCGGATACTGGGGGGAACTCGGCGGCGGCCGGGAGGAGTGGATGCGGAGGCTGTCGCAGCAAACGTACACGCGCACGCCCACGGGTGGTTATTGGTCGAACGTGATAGACCTCCGCAAGGACGCGGCCAGCTACACGTTCCTCGGGCAGCAGATCGCGGAACTCGACGCCAAACTCGCCGCGGCCACGACGACCTACGAGAGACAGAAGGCGATTTGGTTCTTCTACATGCAGAACATGAGGTTCAACGAGCGGACGATGTCCGACTTCGCAAGGTGGATGAACAGATCGGGCGCCGGTTTCACGCCCGGCAAGCGCCTTTCGAAGGCCGAGCAGGCCGCGATGCTCACAGAGATCTTTGAAAACCTGCGGGCGCGCGGCTACTCCGAGGAGCACGGGGTGCCAACCTTCAGTTTCTGGGAAGACATGATGGACACGCCTCTGGGTTACTGGGACCCAGCGACGGGGAAGTTCGAGTTCCCGATGGACCCGCGCACCGGGCGCCTGAACCCGTACCCGCTGAACGTGATGAACCTGCAGCCGAAGTGGACGGGAAGAAGAACCCCGGCGAATGTTCCCTTCTCGGAAAACGTGGCCACATTTGGGATTGAACTCGATCCGGCACGCTTCGGGCCTGGACGGGACCCGTACGGGCAGGCGAGGCTTGACAACTCCGTCTCCAACCTCCTGCACGGATACATAGGGGGGACCTACGCCGGCGAGGACGACTATGAATTCGCGGCGGAGCTGAGGACGCAACTGAACAAACAGGGCGCGCTCGCCGACGTCAGGGAGTTCCTCGCCGACCCCGCCCGCAACATACACCAGCTCACCGAAGCCGACTTCATGACGCTCGTGGCCAGATACGTGGGGACGGACGAGGTGCACAGACTCTACGGGGAACCGGTGCCGGGACCAAGAGCACTTCCCGATGGTGTTATCGGCCCGGGAGGCGGGGCACCCCCGCCACCTGGCGCGGGTGGGCCACCGGGCGGAGCACCGAGAGGACCGATGATCCCCCTCGGGCCAGGCTCGCCACCAAGGACGCCCCCTGATGGGGGAGGCGGCGCCACTCCGCCCCCAGCCTCCCCCGGATCGCGTGGGACCGCCACCGGGCCGACGATTCCGACGGTGCCACGAGCCGACGACCCAGACATTCCCACTCCCGACGATACGACTCCGCCCCCAGCCTCCCCGCGGTTGCGCGGAACCGCCACCAGGCCGACGATTCCGATGCGTCCGTCGGACGAAGGTCCAGAAGCTCCCGGCGACGCCCCGGAGCCCGAGGCTCCATCGAGGGTCCGTGGCACGGGAGTCAGGAGACCGACCAGGCCGACGACCGACGACGATCTCGTAGAGCCGACGGTCAGACCCGAAACCGACGCGGATCGCGTTTCGCCGGAAAGACGCAGAGCCGACGCGGACAGGGAAAGAAGGGTGCGCGAGCTGTTCGGCGACGAAGAAGATCCAGCCGAAAGAGAGCGTTCCGGGACGAGAACAACCGACTCCGCGGAGGAGACTTCGCCCGATCGCCCGAGAACGACGGCATCTGCCGCGAGGGACGAACTCAACGCCGCTCGAAAGAGGGCGCGCGACAGGCGTTTCGCGGAGCGGGAGGAAGCGGACAAAAGGGCGGAAGAAGCATCCCGCAGGATGGCGGAAGCCAGGTATTACGAGGGCGTCTACGGGGACGTCGAGCAAGCAGTGGAAGATGCAAAACGCAACATCCCGTCCGATAGTCGAATCAACCCTAGAGATCGCGAAAGGCGCGTTCGCACAATGGACGAACAAGTTGCGGCGAGGCGCAAGGCGCTTGATAAGGCATCGGCCGCGACCGATCCAAAAGAACGCAGGGGGCAGCAAATAGTCGCCGCCGCGCTAGAAGCGGAATTGATGTATAAAGCTGGGCAAATAGATTACAGAACCAACGAGCGCCGACAAGCGGACCTGTCGGTCCTGGCCGACCTAAACGGAACGCCACTCTACCGGGACGACCAAGGCATGTTCAAATTGGAAAGCAGCGTTCCGGAATGGCAGAGAACCGAGGGACCCGACTCGATCGACGATTCGGCCGAATCCGTCGCTTCTAGAACGGCTTTGGCCGAAAGAATGTTCGGAGAGAGCGAAGCCTCGGAACTCTTGGGCACTCGTTCTTCCGAGACCGACGGACCCACCGCCGATTCGCAAGCGGACAGGTTGAGGCTGAACCAAATTCGCGAGGAACGAGTCAACGCCACGGCGCGCGTAGCGGACGCGGAAACTCGCCACGACGAAGCCCTCAGGAGGGCGAGGCGCACGGGATCCGATCCCGACAGGGGAGGGGACGGCGACCCGGCGGCGTGGGCGGATTACAGGGCGGCCTACGAAGAATTGAACGAGGCGGACGCCGAGAACGCCAGGCTGCTGCGCGAGTCCAGGGAGCTCGAGGATCGGATACCGAAGAGCGAGACACCGACGCCCGCCACGACCAGGGATCCCTCCAGGAGATCGTACGAGCGACCGGAAACTCCCGAAGGCATCATCGTGGAAGGCGAAACCCCGCAACGGCAGATACGAATGATCAACCAGACCACGGGGGAAATAATTTACGTGGATCCGAGCAACGCTCGCATCATGGATGAAGTCAGGGCAGAGGGCTTCGCTCCGGACGTGAGGCAACCCACCGCTCCCGCCAGGAGACAGGCCAGTGGGCGAGAAAAACCGCGAACGAAACCCGCACGTGAGCCCGATTGGGTGAGACGCGAGCGGGCCCGACGTGATCGGGCGGGATTGGCCGACGATATTCCCGGATACGACGACGAGCCGGATGTGGGAATGGCGCCTCCGGTCAGGAGGGGATCGGATTCCGACGGGGTGAGGGAGTTCCTGGAGGAGGGCGACGGGGCCTTCATGACGCCCGAGCAGGCCCGCCTGCAAAGGGACGGAGCCGTCGAGCGCCGGGAGTCGGCCATCTCGCAGCGCGAGAGGTTGATAAACGAGAGGGACGGGGTTGAGAACGGCGTCGTCGGACGCAACCTGACGGACGATCAGGCGCAGAGACGGGTTGAGGAGCTGAACCGCCAGATAGCCGACCTGGAGAGAAGAATAGACGACCACGAGAGAACCGCGGAGTTGTTCTCGGAGCACGCACGGAAACTCGAGGAGGGAATCCCCATCAGGGGGAGACGAGGCGGCGACGCTGAAGCAGGGATGGCGCTTTACAGGCCGAAGAACGTCGTCACAACGACGAACGACCCACCGACTTCAATGAACCCGGGAACGATAACCTCGGACGGAGGATTCCAGGCTTACACGTTTGATTTTGCGACTTACGAATTCGACGGGCCCGACGGCATGGAACGAATAATCTTCGAGGACCCGAATCTCGTCAACATGGACGATCCCTCGATTCGGGTCATCCCGAGAAATCCGTACGCGATCACCGGGACCGACGAGTTGAGCGAAGAGGGTCGGAGCTTGGCGCGCAGGTACCATCTCGCAAAGGCCGGTTTGATGGAGAGGAACCGTCTCGCTGGCGAGAAGGACCAGTACGATGTTGACGGCTACGTCGATTCCCTGCTCTACAGGGCCTCGATGGGTGACCCGGAAGCCGAAGCGCTAATTGCTGAGTTGTCGGATCTTGGCGAACAAATTCGGGAAGAGGCGAGGGCACGGAGAATAGCGAAAGACCTAGATGACAGCTTCGGCGAAATAGCCCAGTCGGAGATAGACGGGTCCAAGGGTGCCGCGACGCTGAAGGCTCTGACGCCCGATAAATTGGCCCTGGTCCACGAGACGAAATACGAACCAAGAGTTCTCCCCGACGGCACCCTGGAGATCCAGCCGTTGGCCGATTTTCCGACGAACCCGCCTTCCGAAGGTCTCGACACGATCGACGGGAAACCGACCTACCCGAACGTAAACTACCCGCGTCACACCGTGCACTTTGGGGTCGGCGGGTTGGCCGGTGGCCACGTTCAAAGACAGAGCCCCAAGGACATTGACCCGAACCAACGGGTGTGGGTGGTGGTGACCAATTTCGGTGAGGCCATGGATGCGAATCCCGGTTCCGTCGAAACGATGCGTCTGGAAGACACGAGTCTCACCCCGAGAGCCGGGGAGGGACTGAGATTTCCCCCGGGGACCTTCCGGATCTTGGAACTCACGGGGGACAAGAAGGCGGATTTCGCCACGATGAACGGGGCGATTCTGGAGGTCGGCGGAACCCCACTCCCGGCAGACATGGACTATTCAAGGTACGGCGGCTCGGCCAGGTCCCGGAGGATATCTCAAATGGCCGCCGAGTTGGGTTTCCCCTCCGTTCTGGATGTCGACCATCCGAGCTCCCTGGGCCATCGGGGCTCAATGCGAAGGGGTAATTTCATCGATCGGCGCGAGGCTTTCGCAACGGCGTTGCCGATCGAAGAATCATCGCTCTCGATGCTCAGCGACAACAGTCTCGAGCGAATCAGCACCTCCACGCACACGTACGGCGGCGGGGTCGTTCGCTACGTGAATGATTCGGACACGTACATCGAGCTTTTCCCGCCGGACCTACAGGAGCGAATCGACCAGGGGCTCATCAGCAAGCGCGACGCACGCAGAGAACTAACTGGCAGAGTTGAAGCCCGCAGGGCGGCACGGGCTCAATCCGCCGACGGGCCGAGCGCCGGCATGGCGAGGGGGACGAGCGAGGAAATCTTCATGCGACCCGACGGAACCTTCGACATCGGCCCGGACACGGGTGGGCGCTCCGCCCTGCGACCGAGTCGCATTGACGAAGAAGTTGTGAACCAGGCAGTGATCCAGGCTAGGCAGGAGGTGGTCAGCGAGGTTCTCGACAACCCGTTCGCAACCGACCAAGACTTCGGGCGCGCCTCGCAGGCGATCGACCTGATGGAGGATGCGATCGGCGCGGACGCTGCCGAGCGGCTCAGGAACAGACTCGCGAGGGCGCGGGCAAGGCGAGACAGAAACAGTCCCCAAACGATGCCGGAAATTAGACCGTACTTGATCAGGCCCCCGCAATACGGCGACGACTCGTTCGGGAACCGCAACCGCGTCGGCGACATGGCGCGCGCCATGTCGCGCCCCGACGACCCGAGGAATCCGCCTCGCACCGCCACGGCGAGATTGGCGCACATGGACACCGCCAACTCGTCCGTCGCAAGGGACATAACTTACGACCCGCAAAACGGAGACCTCACGGTCACCTACAACGACGACAGGGTCGTCACGTTCACCGACGTGCCGTACGAGCGCGTGCGCAAGGCGGGTTTCGACGACCTGCCGGACGACCTGATCAGCGAACTGGAGAACGAACAGAACCAGATGCGCAGCAGGCCAATCGGCAGGATGTCCGACGGCAACCGGGCCCGCAGGAACGTCTCGGGCCCGAGACGATTGCTCTCCGAGGGGAACTTCCGGTCCAACGAACGACGGCAACCACCCGGCGCTGAGCAGTTCGACGATGGGCCGTCGGCCGGCATGGGCCGAACGTACGAAACCCTGGTCGGCACGCACGCCAACGTCGTCTCCAGAAAACGAGACGAGTTGGCGAAGGCGCAACAAACGCTTGACGGGATAGGCACCCGCAGGGACAAGGGGTTGGTGACCGAGGACGAGGCCAAGGCGGTCGCCTCTGCGTTCGCGGACCTGTTCTCCGGGGACATGAGGGTGCAGAGCAATTTTGAGGGGAGACTGAGGACGGAGTTGCTCAGCGACGGTCGCACCATGGTCAGGTTGGATGCGCAAGTGAACTGGGAGGAGATGGTGCAGGTCCAGGACCTGACGAGCATCCCCATAACCATGCAAATAAAGTCCGCCGACGGAAAAACGATTTACGGGTACGCCTCAAGGAGGCTGGAGATAGGCGAGGACGGAATCACCGTCCATCACGGTTCCCTCACCATCTCGCCGGAGTACCGCGGCAAGGGGATAGCCAGCGAGTTCAACGCAAGGAACGAGAACCTCTACAAAGCCCTCGGGGTCAGGAGCATAACGACCAGCGGATCCTCCTCCTCGGTTACGAGCACAAACAACCCGTTCGAGGACCAGGTGATCGGAACCGGCGCGACCCACTGGGCCCGCAACGGGTTCACCTGGAGGGACGATGACGCGAAACAAAAATTCATCGGAATCATAGACTCGGCATTGTCTAGGAAGCCGGGAATCTTCTCGGACGAGGAGAGGCAGAGGATATCCTCCCTGTACAAGAGGGGCCGATCCGGGGACTTTCAGACGTCGGCGACCGCGGAAGAGCTGGTTGATTTCGAGGCCGCCGACAGATTGTTCGCCGAGGAAGGCGCGATCATCGGGTACAGGAGGGACCTGGCGCCCGCCGAGATTGCTGCTCCGAAACCGTCGAGACTCACCAGGATCGCCGACAGGCTCGGCCGGCGCTCCCGAAACCGGCGCGACGAAACGGACGGTCCGTCGTTCGAGCCGCCTCCCTGGGACCCGGATGCCGAGCTGGAGGAGGCGCTGGATGACAGGCGGGCCCGCCGAATCGCGGAGTCGCTGGCGGCGGCCGAGCTCCCGGATTTCGTCAGGGATTGGGACCCGGAAGCAGGGATGGCGGAGACGAGGAGGGCGAGATCGGCAGCGAAGAGACGAAACGCGGCCATGGCGAGGAACGTTGGCCCGGCACTCAAAGGGGACACGGATGTCAAAGAGAAAAGCGTGGACCCGGCGCCGCCGCCGTTCTCGCGAAGGGACTCGCAGAAATTGACCCAGGTGACTGCGGATTCCGACGCGCTCAATGCGTCGATCGTCCAGCAGAGAAAGGCCCTCGTCGACAAGTACGCACCGGGCAGGCACGGAGAGCCAGTTGAGTCCTATGCGGACGAGCTCATGGACAGCATGGGCGTCGCGCGCGAGACGGGCCTGAAGGGCAAGCCCATGACGTTCGGCGAGCAACTGGACCAAGCCATGGACTTCTTCCTCAGGACAGCCGAACAGGACGGCAAAGAAGATCAGGTCGCCGACCCGAGGGACAGTCTTGAGGACAGGGATGTCTCCTTCATGAAGGGGGCGGCCAAACTGGCGGCCCTCGAGCTGGCCCAGACCGAGGAGGGAAGGAAGAAGGTCAGGGAGGCGATGGCGACGGCGATTCTCGATACTTTGGCTGGGGCCGAGCCAGCACTGGAGAAGGACCCGTCACTGAGGCGGGCCACGACCATCAGAATCCACATGAACGACAGGTCGGATCTGAGAAAGTTCGCCGGGTACGCAAGTTCGGAGATCGATGGGGATGGCAGGGTGGGGCTCGTCGTATCGCTGGTTCCCAACGTGCTGGTCTTTGACTCGAGCTTGTTCGTAGGATCCGACGAAGGCCCGTTGTCCAAGGGGCAGGGTCTGTCCGAAGTTTTCCGCTTCGCCGGCTCCGACGATTATCACTTCGGGCTCGGCGTGCACGAGTACGCGCATTTGGAGCACTACAGGTCGTGGTACGCGAGCCTCGGGTTGCGGGTCGGACGGGACGCGCCACCGTTGTCGGCGCAGCCGAAAGGTCGCCTCGGCGACAGCCTGATCGGGGCGGAAATATCCCGGAAACACAACTTTCCGATGGATGCAACCTGGGACGAGGTTCGCGAGACGTTCGCCAAGACACTCGGCAACCAATGGGATGCGCGGCAATTGGCCGACCAACACAACATCATGCATATCTCTCATGCCCCCAGCCTCGACGATTCCATCTACGAGATAGTTGAACAAATTTCCCATGGAAGCAAAAAGGAACAATTACGACAAATAAGGGGAGCCTGGTCCAAAGACATTGGCGGACAAATAACGGATGTTTTGACCCCGGCTGGAGCAACCAACTACAGGGCGCAGGATTTCGGCGCCATGCTCAGCGCGCTGACGAGCTACGAAAGAAGCCTGGAGAATCCGTTTTTGGGCATGAATCCGGAGAACCTGACAGAGGAGCAAAAGCGGTGGGTAATCGAAAGGATAAAAATGCCGGAAAAAATTGGTAGCAAATTCCTCGCGTTGGAAGGCAGGGATGGGTGGGACGACGAAGTGAAGTTCCTTGACGCCCCGGCGGTGAGAAAGATCGTGAACGATGTGCTTGAGGGGCAAACGCCGGAAGAGTTCCTGGCCGAGCACAAGAGGATCATGGACCAGGTGCTTGGTTACGACTCCGGGTTCGCCTCGACGCTTGGCGTGCCGACCGACGAGGTCATGCGGGTTCTGGGCAGGTCGTCGCTGTACGGGCAGACGAACATCATGGAGGCCGTCGCCGAGGCCCGAGTGGTGACCCTCTATGCGGAGCGTTTCCGCGAGTCGCTCAGCATCAAGCAGCTTGAGCAAGTCGAGGAGATGAGGGAAATGCTGGAACGGGTGCTCCCGGACCCGTCCGGCGGCGTGGCGGTTCGGAACCTGACGCCGGAGGCGAAGGAACATTTTGCTAGACTGGCGAGGATGTTGGGCAAACTTCCGATACTGAAACTCGACCCTGAAGCACTCAAAGCGGCACTCAGGGCGTAGGGGGGTGGCACCATGCGCGAGCGCGTTTTCGTCACGGACCGGCGTCATTTTTACATCATGTCCGAGGACCAAAAAGAGACGTGGTACAAGGTGGTGGTGCGAAACTCCACCCTCGAGCCGCACGAGTGGGCCTGGCTGCAGCTCAACGAGCCCGAGGAGAAGCCGACGACCATAGACGACGACAATCTGGAAGAATGGCGCAAAGTCTGGAATAGCTAGACAATTGACTGGCTCGTCGCAACCCGTCAATGGGGTACAATCAAATAGCCAGCCTCAGGTGGCCATCCACGGCAAGGGCGTAAGTTACCGATGACTCGTAGAAAGATAGGTTTTGGGCGCAGGGGTCGCGACTCGTTCGTCGACGACAAGACCGACGTCGCCCTGTCGTCCGTGACGCAGCTGGCGGAGACCTTGAGGACGAAGGTCATGCGACCCATCGGCGCCGGGCTCCTCCCCCCGCCCCACCTGGTGAGGAACGCCGACTCGGACCCCTACATCTACGAGGGGATCCCGTGGATCAACAGGGGCCGCGGGATAATCGACCCGACGCCAGGCAACGTGCAACCACTCAACAGAAGGCTGAGAAGGGAGGCGCAGGCAAACCTCGGAACCCCGGCGCGAATCGTCGCGATGCGACCAAGTCCCATGGTCACCATGAGCCACGCGGACGGGCCCGTGGCGGCCATGGTCGATCCGAGAATTCTGTCTCGCCCAGAGAACATCATCCCGATCGACGAATTCTCGGGGCCGATGCAGGAGATTGAAACCCGCGTCGACGCGATTCTCGGGCCCAAACCGGCGACGCTCAAGGAGGCGACGGACAACCTCAAGAAATTGGAGAACATCGTCAATTCGGGGGTCGCCAACGGCAACAACTTCCTGCTTGACCTCCCGTATTTTGCGGCGCAAATGCAACCAGGGTTGGCTCGGGTCAGCCCCAGGTTTGCCGGGCCGGCCACGCCGATGTCCAGTTACGACTACGGGTTGTACTACGGGATTGCGGTCAACCTGATCGATTATCCCGAGGCCTTCAGGGATGTTCATTTGACGATCACGACGATCAACAATCCCGACGAGCAAACCCCAGAAACAATTGGGGCGAACACGGCGTCCCCGCCGTCCTACTTCAAGATTTCCCCGAAATCCGAGTCCAGGAGGGAAGTTCCGGGAGGAACGCCCATGATGCTCCTGAGTCAGGTCAGGGCGGACACCGGTGTCAACGACATGTCGGGAGCCAAAATTCACCCAACCGGAGGGAAAGCCACCACCGGCGCGCGCCTGCCGCAAATCGTTTCCTTTCCCACATACAAGAGCGACGGCCAGAAGGCAACCAAATTGATGTACGGCCAACAAGCCATCCACGAACTTGAAATTCCGGAAGATTACATTGAGAAATTGGAGCAAAATCTGGCTTTTTGGGAAAAGGTCCTTGCGGCGACGGGGGTGGCGCGACAATCGCTCATCGACTCCACGGTCTCGTCCGTGGCGCTGGGTTATTTGCAGGAAATGCAAAACCTGCAAGGGAAAATATCGCAACTCAAAGACATGACGTCCCAAACGCCCCATCCGAACGCCCTGCAGTCGGTCCGGGCGCTGGAACAGAGAATGTCGGAACTCTACTCCGAGTCCCAAAAAGCGGTCGCGATGGTGACGGCGATGCACGAAATGGGCCACGTGCTCGACTATGTGGGCGAGTACAGAAGCTCCCCGGACTATTTGAACGCAATCGCCCAGACGTCCAGTGGCTTGAACAGCCAGTACGAGATGGATCGCGACTTGGGCGTCGCCCAAGCAATTGCACAGGGTTTGGACCACCCCATAAAGGCGGACCTAGCGGAAAATCTGTCAAGGAAGTTCGTCAAGGAAAAACTCCTGCAAATGATTGGGATCATATCCAGGAGGAAATCATTGCCGCAGGTGCGGGCGATGGCGCAGGTCGTCGGAGACGGGCTCATGGCGATGGATGCCTCCCTGAAGGGCATGCTCCGCAAGCGGGCTTCCCCGGCCGACACCGAATCCGACGTCAAAATTGTCACTCGCGTTTGGTACGACATCCTCGCCCGCGAAGTGGGCGACATCAACAGTAGAATTATGCCGGGAACGCTGATCGCGCCGCTTGTCAACTCGCAAGTTATTGAGCCCAGGCTGGTGTCCGATCCAGCGAAATTGACGAAGATGGCCGAACAGGCCATAAGCCAGATCAGGAAAATAGGGGAGGACAGCATCGCCGCGTTCGCCGACCCCGGGGCCAGAGAGCAGTACGACTTCTACGTTGAATCCATAGATGCCCTCATCAAGGCGGCGGAGGAAAGAATCAGTCTCTTTCCTCGTCCCCAACAACGTGCGATCGCACTGGCGGTGACGGCGATAGCGGCCCACAACAGCTACCTGGAAGGGTTCAAAGCCTTCATGCTCAACACGAGCCAGGAGATGAATGATCTAGCGCAGGAAGAACAAGCTCTCGCGTATCTAGCCCCCTGGTTCGGGAACAACGTTACCCAGGAGGACATGGACCAGGCAGTCCTCAACAACGGCAGGAAGATCATGACCGATTTGTTGACCGTCAACCCCGCGATGGTCCGGGAGTTCATGGAGATCTACGGACGCAACGAAGGCAAACCGTGGTTTGACGGCGCCGGAGCGTTTGATGCGACCGAGTACCTGAAGGACATCCTGGGGGGTGGGCCAAACAACCTGAAGGGCATAACTTTTGCCGAGCTGGTGATGGTGATAAACCAATGGCACGGAACCCAAGGAACCAACGGTTGGAAGAATCTCACCGACAAGGAGATAGGGCTCATTCGGTCCGCCGTTGACAAACTCACCGAATACGGCGGTCCGGCGGATTACGATTTCGTGATTCCTTTGCCAAAGTTCCAAATGTCAACCAACAAGGAAACCTACGCCGAGCTGCATCCGATGATCCTGATGAGAATGGAGCGAATGTTGCAAAGGCTCACCGCCGAGGAGAGGCGAGCGGTGGAGCGTCTGTACGAAGAGATGATCGCAAGGGCCAGAGCCGTCATAAACCGCACCAACCAGGGAGGCACAACGCCATGAACGACGAGGAATTTATCAAAATAAGACGGGAAATAGAGTCGATGACCAAAGACGATATCCACACCAAATTCAATTTGCCCAGAGAGATGGACTTGAGCGAGTTGCCGATGATAGACGCGACCGCGGACAGGTTCTTCCCACCACGCGTCCATCCGTTGGCGAAACAGATGGTTGCACGCCTACTGGACCATTCGATTCAAAATGGAGATAGTCCGTTGCAAACAAGGATAACTATGTCAATTGCTGTACCGATTATCGCAAAAGCGTTCGCGGGCGGAAACGAGGCGACCTCGGTCGACCTCGAGATTGACGAGCTTGAGCGAATCGGCGACAAAATACGGAGGTTGATCGACGATGAAAACTGATGACACGGGAGTGAAGGCGGATCCGCTTGGCGGCCTGCTGCCGCAGGAGGTCGTCACCGGCGACATAATGCGCGGCTACGGCCCGCGGCGCGGGAACCTCGAGCGGTTGCTGCGCTACTGGAGACCGATAATGAAAAAGCCTGGCGGCTTCCGGAGATGCAGGGTGATCCTGGCGAACCACCCCGAGCTCTACCCGCTGAACAACATCTGCGCCTGGTTGCACCACGAGACGACGGGCCTCTGGCCCAACGAGGGTTGCCACCACCCGGGGATGAAGAACTGCAGGAGGAAGTTGCGCGGAGTGGTGAACGGGTCGCTGTGGAGCGACTCGGATTTTGACGACCGCATCAGGAAGCTGACGAGGAGGGTGACCAAGAAGAAGGACCTTCGGTCCAGCGGTGGAATCGACGCGGCGCCACCGTACGAGCCGTTCGTCCCCGTCATCACCGACGACGACTGGGACCACGCCTGGAAGGTCATGGACGACTTCGTGAAGATGGAGACGAAGTTCGTCGCATTCGTGTGCGACGACAACAACTGGGAGATGTTCGACTCGGATGTATGACCTTACGAAGGCGACCGAGTGCTGTCCCGGCAAGGAGACGGTGACCAGGACGATCCTGCCGTCCATCGCCGTCTCGAGGGACAGCGTCTACACCCTCCCGTTGTCCGTGGCGATGAGCAAGCAACATGCGGTCGACTTCAAGTGCTACCAGCTGGTCAAGGTCGGGCCCCACGCGGAGGTGTACGACCACAGAATCAAGTTCAAGGCCGGTCTCGTCAGGTCGGACAATCCCGCCGTGCGCGCGGCGCAGGCCGTCGCCGGATCGGTGATCCCGGGCAACCTCTCCAGCTTCAGGAGCCCCGGGCGCTCGGCGATGTGGTCGGCGCTCACGCCCGGGGGGAGTTCGCCGATCCCGAGGGCTGGTCCCAACCCCCTCGCCAGGGCCGCCGCCGTCGCGTTCCCGAAGCCCGACAGGGGGTTCCGTTGCCCGGAGGGATTCCAGTTCGGTGGGCAGTTCACCGACAAGTATTTCTCGACGTGTGGCAAGAAGCTATTCGTCCTCGCCGTGTCCATGCTGACGGGTGGCCCGCAGCAAATTCCTCTGAGGTCGCCGCGTCTCACGAGGGAGCTGAACATATCCGGCATCCCGCTCGTCCCGATAGGCAACGCGGGTCAGGTGTCGTTCACGAGGAGCCCCGACATAGAGATACCAAAGGTCGGCTCGACCAACTTTGGCTCGTACAAGCAGGCGATCAAGAACGTCGCCTCCGAGATGACCGAGAGCACGAAGCCCGTCGCCAGGCTGGTGAGGAGGGACGGCGTCGTGCTCACCCCGCTGGTATCCCCATCCGTCCTGAGGACCGTACCCGACAACAGGAACATGGAGGATGCCGCTTACATCTCCTACGTCGTGAAGCCGACGCAGATCGGTGGGCGGGAGCTGGGGATGTTCTCTAACAGCGGAATCAACTCGCTGGTGTATGTGCTCCCCAACGGTGGGACGCTCACCCTGAGGAAGACGCGCAACCTGAGCAACGGTGAGAGACGCAAGCTCGGCAAGCTCGTGGCCGAGGCGGAGAGGATGCAGAATGGCTCAGACGCCGCCGCCAGGATCGAGCACATCGTTGCGGAGATGGACGGTCCGATCTCGTACGAGCAATCCTTCGGCGACCTGCGCGGGCCGAACGACATGATCACGATAATCGATCCCAAGACGAAAAGGCAGCGACAGATACGGCGCTGGTACAGGGACGCATTCATGCTCGACAAGGCCCCCAGCCAGACCTCCTCCCGTACAACGCAGATAGAGGACGAGGCCGGGATGGTCGAAGACCTCAGCTCCGCCATAGGCATGCTGAACCAGGGCGGCCAGATCGGCAACATATCCCCAGAGTTGCGAATCCCCGCGATGGACATGAGCAGGGTCGCCGAGAGCAGGCGCCTGAACAACCGCACGACCAACTACAGGATCGGGGACGAGACATTCATCGCCGTCACTCCCACCGTCGCCAACGAGCACATCGGGGTGATGGTCGCCGCCGAGGTCCAGTCGCAGCTCGGGGCCCTGTCGCCGGAGGTGTGGTTCGCCGGGTCCGGATCGCGCAGGCCGTACATCATCTCCTACCCAGACGACTCCGAGTCGCTGGGACGGTTCGCCAGGAGCACCGGCATGGACCTTGCCGACCCCGAGGACATGGTGAGGTTGATGATCGCCGACGTGCTCACGGACGTTCGCGATCGCAACCCGTCAAACCTCTTCACGGTCGGCGACACTTTGCGGAAGAGGACCTTCGCCGGACCTGTCGCATCCTCCGGTGGGGCTGGCCTGACGCGCGACGAGCTTGGCAGGAGGGTGAACGCCCCGAAACTGGTGGTGCTGAACGAGATCGAGAACTCGATGTACCGGGATTTCTTCATGCGGCTGCGAAAGGAGCAGAGGAGGCGCGCGGAGGCGCTGCTCGAGGAGTTGCTTGAGCGGGCGAGGAGATTCGATATGGGAGAATTCTTCAGGCGCATGGCGATAGACGGAAGGCTCTCGGAGGCTGAGCGCAGGCACATGGACATAGTCAAGGCAATATACGAGAACAGGGTGAGGATCCTCTCCGGCTCCCTCAAGTTCGTGAGGAACGTAATAAATGGAATCTGAGACCTTCTTCTCCACGATCACCGACTCGGCGACCAACACGACGTTCGCCGTCGTCGTCGTCGACGGGGGGAGGGTCACCGCGCACGGGTCCATGAAGCAGGGCAAGGACTGGGCGGACTGGGTGAACCGGGGCAAGAAGTCGTTGGACCAGGTCTCATTGTCTCTGGATCCCTCGTTGCGCATGTCGAAGTTCGTCCCGTTGACGAGGGATAACCTGATGTCGAGGTACTCGTCCTTCGGCCCGACCACCGTCAAGGGGCTGGCCAGCATCATAGAGAGCAAGTCCGTCCCCGAGCCCCTCGCGACGAAGTCCGGAAAGCAGGACGCCAAGGCGGCGGAGGTCAACGAGGAGAAGGCTCCGTCGACGGAGCCGGAAAACGAGCCGGAATCCGAGCCGATAGCGACGTGGCTGCTCGCCGACGTCGGGATAAGCATGTTCGACGTCCAGATCAAGGCGGAGGCAATCAACTTCAAGGCGAGGCAATTCGCGAGGAACATGGACTTCGCCTCTTTCGTGACCTGCGTCAAGGGGTCGAGGGCGACCGTCTCCGAAGGTCGTTGGAGGACCATGCCCGTGGTCGGCCGGCAGGTGTCGGACGTTCTCAACAAGTTCGACAGGAAGATCAAGACGGGCGCTTTCGCGCATCTCGACAAGCAGGGGTACTTCGAGAAGTTGCTACCGATAGGTATGGCAAACCTGCCCCCGCCGCACCTCGTGCGGAACGCTGACTCCGACCCGTTCATATACGAGGGAATTCCGTACATAAACGCCGGGAGGGGGATACTTGACCCCACTCCGCCGGGGACCAATCAGGTCGTTCGCGGCATCAGGTCCGTCGGCGGGGTTCTCGCAGAGATAGTGGACAAGCCGTCGAGGGTCAGAAGAATGACGAGGCGCGAAGACGAGGCGGACCGCCTGAGGTCCATCACCGCGACGACGAACGACCTCAACCGGATAATCCCCGACGCGCGGAGCGAGGCGACAGGGCAGAGCAGGCTCAGGAGGAGGTTGTCGGCGCTCACGGACGCAATAGAGCCGGCGAACGTCTCGCCGTTACGGCTTGATCGCCCGGCGACGAGCAGGGAGAGAAGGAGGGTGCTCGAAGGTCAGGCCCGCATCGCCACGCAGGAAAACCGAACCAGGCGCAATTTCGCGGCCGACGCAGAGGCCGCGATGAGGAATGAGAGGGGTGACTCCCCGGAGACGCCCTCGGTGGTCAGGGCTGCTGAGCAAAGGACGCCGGGCGAGGTTGTGCCCAGCTCGGGTGACCCGACGCGCGGCGAGAGGGGGAGCGACCCGGGCGGGAGCGGGGGCGGCCTTCTCAACAGACTCTCCAGGCGATTCTCCAGAATCTCCAATCGGATCGCCACCGGCGAAGACAAGACGCCAGAGCCAGACTTCGACGACAGGACCGAGATACCGTCCGCGCCAGTCGAGACGCCGCGCGTGGTGTCGGAGGACCCGTGGGTCATGGACAGGGACACGAGGGAACGCTTGCTCGCGGCGTTGGTCAAGGCCGTTCAGCCGGGCACGTACGCGACGTTCAGCTCCAGATTCGGGGAGGACGAGGTGGACTGGCCGGATTTCACGCCGTCCGAGCAGTCGGCGCTCCTGCGCGAGCTTGGGTATCGCCGCGACGAATTGCTCAGCAACGTAGCGGAACTAATGACTCCCGAGTTTTCGGCGGACAAGGACTACAGAAGCGACGGGGTTGTCACCCCGGAATCGGTGATGGAAGCCATCGCGAACGATTTCGTGTCGTTGAGGCCGGGTGGGGTGAACCTGTACGCCGACGTGATGTCTCTCGTGGCGATCAACGACATGCTCTCCTCGAAGGACTTCGAAACAGAAGCAAGGGCGTCCGCGTGGAGGATGATCGACAACAGGAACAGGAGCGTCGTGTCCAAGAGAGCGGACATTCAGCGCAGGGACGTCAGGGATGCGGGCTCGACGAGAATTCAGGGATCAATCGGGGAGAGGACCGTCATAGCGGGGGAACCGCCGAAACAACCGTCTCCAATCAGGCCAATGCTCTCCCTCAGCAAACTCCAGCCGATGAGGCTCAGGTACCAGCCGGAGAAGCCGGCCGGGATGAAAGAACTGTCCGAGTACTCCGATGTGGAGCGAGAGGCGATACTGAGAAGCGCCATAGAGATGAGGGGCAACATCGTTGACTTCCTGCGCCAGAACTTGGGCATCCCGGCTGACACGGAGTTGACCGAGGACATGCTGGCGGATTGGATGTCAAGGCTGGACGAGCAGACCGCTAAGCGGGTCGGCATGTACGCACACAACCTGATCGTCCTTGACGGCATGATACCCCTGGTCATCGGCTCCGACAAAAATAACGCAGATGTTCAGTGGTCAAGTCTCACCGAACCGGCGAGGAACAGGATCCTCTCGAATGCGAACGTGGGGCTGGTGCCGCAGGTTCCCAAGACGAACGTCCGCAAGACCAGAACGCGGCCGCCGAAGCCGCCATCCGCACCGCAGACCAGTGCGACGCCGTCACCAGATGCTCCGACAACAGTGCCCGGCGTGTCCGTGCCGATCGGTATGTCAACCGCACCAGGGAAGCTTGACGCCTACAAGGGCGACGTCGTCGGCGACTCACTCGACGTTCTGGATGTCACGGACCAGGTCGTTACCTGGACCCTCGAGGACGGAACGCAGGAGACCAAACCGATCGCGTCCCTGGGCGCAAACAATCAGTACGACCTAACCAACGCGATCATTCAGGACGGCATCACCTACGTGATGGAAAGAAACCTCGGCATCTACAGGGACCCGGCGTCCGGGCTGTACCTGACCGACTACTCGAGGGTTCCGATATCGGTGGACACGACGATAACGCCCGCGTCGAGGCTGCTACCGGTGCAGAAATCAAGGAACATGCCGGTGCGAAGCTATCCGCAGATCACCCTGAGGGAGGCGGACGCCAACAAACCCTACGGCCTCAACACAAACATGAAAAAGACGCAGATTGAGATGTTGAGCGAGGTGCTCGGCATAGACGCCCGGCAGGCGCAGGAGCTGGTCGGCAAGGTCATCTACTTCGCCCCCAACGTCTCCCCGTCTAGGTCAATGGACAACTTCCGGCAGGCGGCGATGCTGCTGCTGAACGTGTCGTCAATCGGCACGGGGATACCCGACAGCGAAAAACTCAACTTGCAGTTGCTCGACGTCGTGGACATCCCAGAAGGCTCGGATCAGATCGAGGCCTACCTAAATCACATCGGGAGACCCGACATCGCCAACGCCTACGTCGCCGCCGGGAGACCAGCGGATTTCCTCTCGTGGAACAGCTCCGCCAGGAGCGCGGCCAACATACCCGAGTCGCAGATACTCCCGCAGCACCTAGAGGGGGCTAGGTCAAATACGTACCACCGACGTCGTATGACCTCGATATTCGACCAGGACAAGGACGTCCCGGGAGAAGACACCACCGTCCTCGTCCCGGGAATGACAGCTGCCGCAAAGCCGAGAGTTCGCAAGATGATCGTCCTGTGGAGGCACCCAGACAACTACATCAGCAAGTCGGGTCGTTACTATTATTCTCCCACAAAGACGCAAGCGATCGAGGTGGCGGCGGTCGTCAACAGGGCACTGGCGACCGACGATTCTCGGGACTGGTACCACGCATTCGAGGTGGTTCGCAGCACCTACGAGACGGCCAAGGCATCCCGCGACGCCTCCCTGAGATCGTGGGAGAGCGCCCAAGGGAATACGAGCAGGACGCCGAGACCGCGCCGGGAATTCGTCTTGGCCGGCGACCTCGTCGAGCAACTCGAGACAATCATCGCCGACATCTTCGGGCCGAACATGCACAAGGTCGCAGACTCGGTCAGGCAAGAGAAGGGCCTGCGGGCGAAGATCGCGAACGACATGGGGCGCATGCGCAAGCGGGCGAAGGCTCTCGGTGTCCGGAACGTCGTCGGCCTCGAGGATGGGGCCCTCATCCCGCCGGTCGACGCCACCGGCAGCCCGCTCCCGCCTCGCTCGCCGCAGGAAATCCTCGCGATGCTGGAAAAGCACCAGTCGCTCGGTTTCCTGCCGCACATCCCAAGGGACCTGGGGCCCAACGATGCGCTGGAGATATCCGAAATTTCCGATGAGGCGATAAAGACGCTCGCGGCGATCGCCTTCTCCGTCGAAATGAAGCTGGACCCGGAGACGGGCAGACCGCTGCAGGAAGTGACGCCAGAAACAGTCGACAACAAGTACCTGTTGCACAACGCCATCCAGTTTTTGACAGGGAACAAGGGGCGCCCGATCACGGTGACCGCAGAAGAATTCCAGCTCCTCGGAACCTCTTTCCTCCCAGACCAAACCGAGAGCGTCGCGCCGGCAAATTTCCCGTACAACTTCTACATAGTGCGCAGGGGAATCGCACGCTCAAAACGCGGCAAGACCGCCAATGCCATGGCGGAGGACCTCATCAATGGGCCGCTTTACACCAAGATCGACAGCGGCACCGCCGGCGGCTACGGCCTCAACTTCGCAAGGCCCAACGCTGGAATGGTCGACGGTTACGGGGGCAACGACCCGTTGGGGGACTTGGTCTTGGCCGCCGTGCCCAAGACGGCGCGCGTCGACAACAGAGTCAGGATGACCGTGCTGTACGCGGAATTGCAGGAGATGTTCGGAGCCTTCTTCACCAACATCACGCACTTCAACGGAACCGAAAAAACGATGGCGATCGACCTTGACGCCACCAACGACCCGGACTGGAGCGCCGACGACCAGAAAAATCCGTTCTTCAGGAGGAGCAGACCGAACAGGGCGCACGCCTACTACGTGCCGCACGGTGGGGAATCTGTTACGGATCACAGGGGCCACCGCGCCTTGGGCGAGGAACTGACCCTACTTGCGAAAGAAATGGGCGTCACCATCCCGAAAGTAGACACCGCCGATCCCGAGGCGATTAGGGGGCTCGGTAATGTGATCATGCTCCTTGCCGCCGAGAAATCACGGAGGGAAATCGCAAGAGGGGCTGGCCCGTTCGTAGAAAACGCCACCGCCACCGACCGGGCAATGGACAACCTTGCCGGGCCGCAATGGTGGAACGCCACGAGGGCGCAGGTCTTCGGATGGATGATCCAAATGGAAATTCTCAAGTCGATGGAGATAGCGAGGATGAAGGCCCTCGGCAAGGTTCCGTGGAACGACAGAATAGCCGAACTCGTCGCCGCCCAGGAAATCATGACTTACTGGAACGACGAAATCATCCAGGCGATGCTGTTCGGCGTGGACGTCGGCGCCGCCGACGACAGTTTGCCCCTCACCATGAACCCGGCGAGAATCTTCAGGGGTTACGGAATCGGCAGCCACGTCATGGTCTACAACCGGTCGGCATTGGTTTTCGTCTCCCGGCCACTCACGCGATCCGGCGAGCTGGCTATCGTGGAGTTGGTGAGGGACCCGAGGATAAGGAAGCCCGGAGAGCCGAGCATGGTCTGGAACTCCTTCCACGGAAAATGGATAAAGGACCCGGACTACAAATCCAGCGCACCCGCAGACGACGAGGACGGAACATGAGAGATCCCGACGGAAACCCGAGAGACCCCAACGCAATACGCATGACGGAGCCCGAGCAGTTGGAGATGATGTCCGACTATGCGTCGGTGGCCGAGGACGCGAAGTATCCACCGTTCACGCTGCCGGGCAACACGAAGGACGAAGATTTCCTTTTGATCCTCTCCAGGGAGTACGACCATTTCCTTTACGGCGAAAAGCCCTACGACTCATTTCGGGCCGTGCAGGAGGCATACTCGGATGAGCTGGTCGAATCACGCGCGTGGAGGTCGCTTGCGTACTCCCCGCAGGAAGCGGCCATGGAGGTCATCACGCGATCCCTGAGGGACGCCAGTGTCCCCGCCGAAGAAATCGAGTATCGTGCCGAGAGGCTGTACATCTCGCATGCCAAGACGCAGTACATGGGCGATCTTGAATTTTTGCCGTGGGAACAGCTGTGAGAGAGAAGGCCACCAGGGAGGACGCCCTCAAGATCGCCCGCTACATGGGTTGCCGAGGGGCTCATCAGGGCGAGAACGGGGATTGGTTGCCGTGCGCCGACGCCGAGACGCTCAGTCGTCTGTCCTCGGCAGCGGAGGACGACGCGTGGTTGCTGCGCTTTCAAAAGGACGTGCATTCGGGGAACGGACCCGTCGGGGGCGTGGCGGCGAACGTGGACATGAACGGCAGGAGGAAGAGGGGCGTGAGACCGTTCGACGTGCCACCCCCGGAGTTCGGGGATGGCAAGTCGGCCAACAACTACACGAAGCCGAAACTGAGGGGGAGCATCAAGAATCGCATCATGGCGGGCTCGCAGGGGGGCAAGCCAGGGCAGTGGTCGGCGCGCAAGGCACAGCTCGTCGCGCAGGAGTACAAGAAGCGCGGCGGAGGGTACAGGGGAAAGAGAACCAAGAAGCAACGCTCACTCTCCAAGTGGACCAAGGAGAAGTGGACGACATCGGACGGCAAGCCGGCGATACGCCAGGGCGGGACGAGGCGCTACCTGCCAGCCAAGGCCTGGTCAAAGCTGAGCCCGTCCCAGAGGGCCGCCACCAACAAGAAGAAGCGCGAGGGCAACAAGAGGGGACGACAGTTCGTTGCCAACACGGAAGCCGCGGCGAGGGCAAGAAAGACCTCCACCAAGTCCGGTTACCCAATCATCGTGAAAAAGACGCTCGTGATGCAGAGATTCACGGAGACGGAGGGTCGCGGACCAGGGCCGCGTCGCAAGAAGAGGGGCAAGAGATGGGAGAAGCTCACCGAAAGGGGTCCCTCCCAGATCGTTTCGACCCCGAACTTCGGCCTCACATCCAAGTCGCAGTCCATTGATCTGCAAAAGATCGGCACGGAAGTGAGACAAGTGTTGACGACCTCAAGATTTTTGGCGGACTAACGTCCCGGACGCTTACCTTGAAGTATCCTTATCGGTACTAAAAGCGCGCCCAAAACGCGAGCGGATGGGAAAAGATGGACGACTCAACAGAACAGGGCGATTGTTGTCCTATCTCGGGGGGGGAAATAGAGCAGAAGGACATCGCCTTCGGTCCCAGGCGGGTCCGTCCGGATAGTTTTGACGCATACGTTGACAAGGAATCGGCCCGCGCAAGGGCGCGGATGCTTGGGTGCATCGGAATACGACAATACAGCTCGACGGCGGGCGGGACCGTCTGGATGCCGTGCAGCAACGAGTCCGACTACAGGAAGGTGACCGGCCAGGACAATTTGTCGCGGAGACAGCGCAGGAGGATGCTAAAAGCCGCCTTCGCCGACGACCTGGAGACCAAGGCCCTCGGCTCAACCATCGGGACAGTCAGCGGTCAGGTGAACATGAACCCGTTCACCGCCATAGACGCAGACCTGGACGGTCTCGTACTCGAGGGCCTGCCGCAAATCAACATGGGTCGCGGGGTGCCCGACCCGACGCCGGGAAGGGCGGAAATTCCATCGGCGCCGACGTCACCCCTTAGGCGGATGGACTGGTCTCCGTTCGATATGGCGCGGCCGACGCAGGAAGTTCCAACGCCGCCCGTTCGCAAGCGCGATCAGAGGATGAATCGTCCGAGTGCGAAGCTGCGAATGGAGCAGTTCAGGGACAACGTGGAGGCGGCGCTGAAGGACGACCTGTTCGCCAATTCCTGGCAGAATGCCGTCACGGATTTTATCAACTCGGACATATTGGGGGACGACGACTCCGACCAATATCTCAACCAAAACCTGTACTCCATCGTGGAGGACGTCGCCTCGAGGGTTGAGTCGGTGGTCGACGAGCAACCAGAGTTTTCTGTGCCGAGGGGTCGCACCCGAAGGGACGCCGCGGACGCAACTTCGGCGCGCCTGACGGCAAAGGTTCTCGGAACGGTGTCCGAATTGATGAACAATCCGCCGGACGCCATGACCGGGAGGGACGACGTGGTCAGAAGACTGACATCGTCGTTGTTGGAATCTGGAGCGAGGAGGGTTGCGGACACGGGCGGAAAGCCAGGCGTGTGGGCCTTCCTGATACAGGCGATACTCGGGGGCGCAATCGGAGTCCAGGGAGGCTGGGAGTTGCTGGCGAGAGTATTCGGAATAGAGAATTCAACTGGCTGGATCCCTCACCCAACCGGGCGCAGTCTCGAAATCCTGTCACCCAGCCTTGCCAGACAAAGGTCCAACGAGGCAAGGTCGAGGGCCCTCGAGAGGGTCACGAGGACCATGGACGCCCTGCGCAACGCCGGTTTCGCAATAGCCGACGCCGGGGACATCCCGTCCGTCGCCGACGACATCGCAGAGGTCTTGGACGGAGACAGGTCAACCGACCTTCCGGGTGACCTGTTGCCCAAGGACACCGCCAAGTCCAGCTCGCTTGACGAAGTGATCAGGAGGATGAGGGAAGCCACGGGCATCAAGGACAGCGTGGCGACCAGGAGGCGCCGAGATACGCGGACATATGTGGAGGAGGATTTGATCACCAGGAATCGCATGGATCTCGTCGGCATTCCCACTGGGATCCTCGACGTCTTTGATTCCTCGTCGGTCCCCGCACCGACGCCGTCCGACGGTTCGGCTGCGAGATTGATCACGTCCGGTGGGGTCGACGGTCTGAATCCGATGAACGCCAAACTGCTGTACGACGCCATGAGCGACCAAAACTTCCTGCGAACCTTCGTCGCCCCGGCCGACTCGCCGTACGCTGCGCAACTGGCGACCCTTATCGAGCAAGGAAGGCTGCCGAAGGTGGTGGCGGCGATACTCGAGATGTCACCGGAATCAGTGGAGGATTTCCTCGCAGTCAACCCGAGACCACTGATCATGTCGGCAAGATCAGCCAGGAAGAAGTTGAGACCCGCCGGCTCGTGGATGGCCCGCATAGACCACGATCCGTTTGAGGTCGCGGCCCACCTCATGCGGGCGAAGGACTACCACATTTCGGCGATAGCGAACGGCTCGGACTCGCCCGTCCTCCTCGACGCCGTGGACGAGCTGGTCGGCAACAACGCCTCCGAGACCTCCGCCATCTTCTCGTCGATAGTGGCCAACAACAAGCAGAGATTGGCGGACGCATACGACGGGTCGTTGCAACTGGCGCGGTCGGGGAACGGGCTCCTGATGGCGGCGAGAAACCTGATATCAAATGCGACAGAGAACGATTCCACATGGAGTGCCTCACGCAACGCAATATCCGACGCGTCCCGGGCGATGGTCTCCGCAGAGGACGTCTCTGCGGGCATGGCGAACACTGCCTCAAGGTACGGAAGGAACTACCCGAGGCACAGACGCAAGAGCGGCGACTGGTCGCCAATAGCCAACAAGATACGAGACTCGATCAGGCGCTACAAGTCCCGGTATGGCGCCCCAGCGGCGAACTCGGCGGACTTGGCGAGGTTCGTGGACTTCTCCTACCCCGAACTTCTTGACGAGGCGGCCGAGCTGATTGACCTGATGAAGCAAAAAATAGAATTCGGATCCCTCGCCATGGCCGATTACGCAAGCGACGGGTGGAGGAACAGGGATGTCGCCGAGCTGGCCCTTGACGAGTTTGACCCGACGAACCTTGAGTCCATTTTTGACCCGGGTAGCAGGATGGGCCTGCTGAAGGCGATCGGCGTCAACCTGGCGGCGGCGGCCAAGATGGCGCCGTCGCGATCCGAGCGAGACGGAGTGATGGACATCCTCGACGAGGTGAACTCCTGGAGCTTCACCGTCCTCCCGCTGTACACGGAGCCGAGGTCCGTGACATCGCGTCGCAGAGGAATTTTCCCAAGCGTCTCCAGCGACGCCGAGGCTGGCATGACGGTCAACAGGGGGGTCCCGGAGGACATCAGGCAAACGCTCATGTCAAGATCCGCACCGCTCGGATCCGAAACTGAGGGTACGCCGAAGATCCGCATGAGAAGAAAGTTGATCGAGAGGGCCAACGAGTTGCTCGCGGCAAAGCAGTCAGACGACCTCGTGGACAGGATCGGCATGGACCCGAAGGGGCCAGTGATTGACATAGCAGAGACGTTCCTGGTGACGGCGGAGCAATTCCGGTGGGACCAGCAGACCACGGCCTCCTTCTACGAGGACGTCGCAGAGATGATGAACGAGATGGTCCAGGAAGTTCCGAATGCCAAAAAGCGCCAGCTCCTGGCCGACATGTTCACCGACGCCCTTGAGGACATCGCAGAGAACATGGATGACGGCAACACGGAATTCTTCGCGAGTACGGGGGACATCCCGTCGAGGACGGTGGGCAGGCTGGCGCGCAGGCTAGGACAGACCGATCAGCCACGCGCGCGATCCGACTCCGAGGCCGGCATGGTCGGCCCGGACGACGAGCCGCGCGCCATCGTCGAGCCGATGCCGGAATTCCCGGACGACGAGCCGCGCGCCATCGTCGAGCCGATGCCGGAATTCCCGGACGACGAGCCGCGCGCCATCGTCGAGCCGATGCCGGAATTCCCGCCTACGCCGCCGAGGAGGACGATGACGGACGGGGAAATGGTCACCATCTACGGCGAGGTGCAGCGCATCTTCCGCTCGCTCGACAACCCGAACATTTCCAAGAACCCAAACGACGCGGCTTCGTGGAGAGAAAAGATGAGGGCGGCCGGAATCAACATTCCGTTCTCCTCCGACGAGGGCCTGGACGAGGTCGCCGACCAGACGCTCCCCGATGCGCCCGACGACCCGCGAGCAGTGTTCTCGGATCCCTTCGCAGGCGTGTCCCAAGACGCGGTCCGGTACCTCGACGACCTGATGTCCATAGTCCTAGAGGAAATAGGGGCGAGCATCAGCGGCACGACAGAGGATTTTGTAAGGGACCTCAGGAGGAGGACTGGTGTGAGGAACTCCTCGGAGTTCCACGACTTGGTCCGCGCGCTGAGCACCAGCGACGGCAGGGCCACCCTCGCGGACTTCTCCGAGCAGGTGATGGAGAACAACTACTTGACCACCTCGGCCATCAAAAAGAGGATGACCGACAGGTTCCCGGATTTCTACGACGTCATGGACTACTCGGGCTCTGGTGGCGGCGACGCAGAGGCGGGCATGTCGGGCCCGATCGTCGACAGGATAAGGGAGAGGTACGTCGCCCAGAGGAAGATAAGGGAGCTCGGGGGCGTCGCCAAGATAAATGACGAGAAGGACTACAAGATGCGGCAGACGGAGGCGAGGCGACGCAGGCTCTTGTCGATGGCGGAGCCCGACGGCTTCTTTGACTTCGTGACGAGGGGCGTCACGGATCAGAGGTCCCCGCTCTACCTGAGACCCATAGCGGAACGCATGGGTGGCCTGTACCAGTACGTCAAGGAAATGTCGGATGCGCAAGTTGACGCAACCTGGCAGGGCTTGGAGAATTTCGTCAATCAAGCGCGACGCGACATGTTCGGCGGCGGCTTGTCGTCTCCGTACATGACGCTCTACAACGCGGCGAAAGCCAAGACAACGATGGACGACCCAGATTTCAGGCCCGAGGGGGGGAGATTCAGCGACGAGGAGTTGCTGTCGAGGATGGAGACGAATTCTTGGGATGAGATTCTGCCGCCCCCGCTGGACATGAGGATATCCGAGTCCGATGTTGATGCGGTGCCGTCATTCAGAGCGAAGGCGCAGGCAGCCTTGGAGGTGATAGCCATCGACAGGGCCCAGCTCATGGAGCTACTCACTGGTGAGAAGACCTCGGAGGAAGCAAAAGGAAAAATTTCGGAGGAGTTGGAGACCCAGGCGAGAAACGTAAGACAGACGATCGCAAGGAGGGCGGGGAAGGTCGAGTACGTTCCGACCCAGCTCCACATGGAGCAGATAACGGCCGCGGACGGAATCACTCCGCTTGACTCGGAGTCCCTCGTTGCGTTCGTGTCAACGCTTGACAACGCACAGCTCTCATACGTGTCGTCGGCATCAATCTCCACGGAAGAGGCGAAGGAACTCGTCAAGGCGGAATCACGGGCGATATCGTTCGCCAGCGCCTCAAGGAAATTGTTCGCCATCAAGAGCATGGCCGACCTGGAGCCAGAAGAGGCATCCTATTTCTGGATCAAGGCGGAACGGCTGATCGGGGACGCGACCATCAGCAAGCCAGTCAAAAAACTGATAACCGCGATCGTCGACGACAACGTCGTTGCGGCATCGCAAGCCCTCTCGGAGATCGAGCCGACGGACGACAACGAAAACAGCCTCGTGAAGACCATGTGGGAGATGGGTCGCAACTCCAAGGGAACGTTCGTGACCGCACTCCTGCCGCCGAGCATCGACGAAGCCGAGAGGGATGCCATGCTCAGGACGAAGGCGCTCGGCGTTCTCAAGTCGCAACCGGACGGCGGGAGGGCAATGGCCCGCAGAACGATTGACCACCTCCCGAAGGACGGCAGGGGGTACGAGCCGGTGCGCATCGTGCCCGAACTGGGGGAGGGAGAGGCGAAGATCATCAGCTTGGCGGAGGCGATCCGGGCCTACGACGGATCCTCCGAATCGGCAGCGAAGATAATCGAAGCGATGACTGACCCGCAGATAGAGAGACTGAGGAACAACTACATAATCCCGTCGATCATCCAGCGGATGGACAGAAGGGCCCACGAGGCGAGGCTGGAGCAGAGCTCCATAGCGCAGACCAGGGCGAGAATAGACAACCTCGGCAGACGCTTGGAGTTGCTCACCTTCGGAACAGTGGATTCGGGGAACACAGTTGAGGAAATCATCTCAAGGACGGACGAGGCACTGTCAAAGGCGTTCGGCGACAGGGTTTCCGACTTGTCCATGTTGAGCCGCGAAGAGCGCCGTTATTACGGCGACATAATTGATTACTTCATCTCCGGTGGCACTGAAATCTTCGACGACCCGTCGCAGTACGGGATGGCGTCGCGGGCCTTGAAGGAAGCGGCTGCGGAAGTCCCAGAAAATCCGACACTCCCGCCGCTCGACCCGAACCCCGACGCGCCCCCACCGCCAGACGACGAGAGCGTAACCAACGTCGCACCGGACGCGCCCAAGTCGAATGATGACGGATTCTGGGACTCCATGGACATCGAGGCGGGCATGGCGCCACCCACCCCGGGGCCTCCGGTGCCACCGGATGAGCCGCCAAAACGCAGGCTTGAAGCCATGCCCGAGGAGACGGCGCGCAAGTTGTTCGGCGACGACATAGCCGGTTTCGTGAGGGAGGGAACGTGGACCTTCGGGGACACAACCTTCCCGCGGACTGCGATCCCCGAAGAGGCAACGTTGGCCCGGAAGGTTATTTCAGCCCTGTTCGCCGTCCAGCAGGGGGAGATGCCGGACGAAGTCTCCGAGCGCATGAGGTCGGAGGGAATTTACTCGGCGGCCCAGCTGATCTTCAGGGCCCTGTCGGCGCGGACGCTCGAGAAAATCAGGAACATGCCGGACCCACCCTACGACTTCCCGGCTGGCCCATACGACCCGAGGAGCGACAAGGACAAGGACAGGCAGTCCTTCTTCCTCGCGGCGATGCAGGAATACATGTCACTGCACCTCGCCCTCGGCGGCGGTGCGTTGCCCATTTACGACGACGCACCGGGCAGGGAGCCGTCTCGCTACTCATTCGAGCTCACCAGGGAAGACTTCCAGATGGTCATACAGGATGACGATCTGATGAACTACAAGCTGATCTACAACCCGGGTCAGCCCAACGAGGCGGTCCGCGCGGACGAGGCGGTCGCAGCTAGGGAAGAATTCGTCGGCGACCCGTCGGAGCACCCCCTCATCCAGTCGATCGACCGGACAATGCACAACCTCAGACGGCAGTTCCCCGCCTTCACTGACTGGCTGAATCAGGACAACAGGTATTCGAGAATCCTCGGGGGAACGCACTACGAGAAGGATGAAAAGGGATTCGGTACGGGAATAATCGATTTGGTCAGGGCCGACCCTTCCTCAATGGATTTGGAAAAGGTGATCCGCGAGGTCGTCGAGCAGTTTGTCGATAGGGGTCACTTACATGGGGCGGACAGCTCGAGGTTGGTCGCCGACGCGCGCAGCCTCGGGCCGGACCCCGACGACGCCAGTCCTTTCCCGAGCATGACCAGTTACCCAAGCCCGGAATTCTTGGAAACCTTCTCCAAACCGGACGCGGACATTGCGAGGCACAAGAAGATAGCCACGTCGACGGCGAAGGCGAGTGCGGTTGCTAGGCAATCCTGGTGGACCATGTTCACCACCGGAACGTTGATGGACCAGTTCGAGATAGCCGCCGTCACCGTGACGGACAAGGGCGACAACTTCCACCCCGATGCGATACTTGCCGGCCTGAGGAAATACGCTAGGGACAACAACCTCGCTGACCAGTTCGACGCGTACCTCGCCGCGGCGCAGGCCGCCTCCGCCGCGAGATTCAACTCAGTGGCCCTGCAAACGATACAGAACACTCTCAACGAAATAGCCAGGAACACGCCCAAAGGAATAAAGGGCGAGCTGTTAAGACTGGCCCAGCTCAAGAAGGTGCTCGAGAGGCAGTACAAGGAGCTCAGTCGCCACTATCAGGACAGGATCAGGGCGAAGATACAGACCATCTACTCTGCGTGGGCGTTGTTGTATAGCTCGTATGTCGCGGAGAGGGATCTGGTGAATCGGCAAATCGCCAGGGGGCAGATTACCCCGCAACAGGCCGTCGATCGTCTGCAAAAAGCGTATTTCGATATGCAGCCGACGATGTACGCTGCCATCAACCAGATCTCGGATCTGAGCAGGAGGGCCGACGCCTCCACGCGCGCACGCGCGGTCATCGAGATCCAACAGCGGGAAATAGACAATAGAATCGAGGAGATCAAGCAGGCGGCGCGCCTGACCGGCAGGGACGCCGAGGCCGGCATGGCCCTGATGACGGGCATCAACAACGCCTTCGACAACCTCGCCGAGGACCCTTCTGGTCTGTCGGACGACTACAAAGGTGGCTCATCCATCGGGCGCTCCAGGTTCGGAGTGGTCGGTGGCGACAGGGTCGGGGCACCCAGGGCGAGACGGTTGCTCACGACGAACGAGAAGAAGCTCGCATCCGCGATCTCGAGGATGAACGACATGTTCTCGCAGAACAATGTTGACGAGCTCGGGCAGGTGCCGAGCATCAGGGCCGCCATGGAGACTTTGAGAGGGGGACGCCCCGACAGGGTCGTGCCGCAGATTCGCACGGGGGATCTGGGCGAGATCGAGCAGGCGAAGGCCACCGCCGCGATGATGATGAGGGCCGACGCAGAGGCGGAGGCGACGACCCGGAGGATATTGGGCGCGCGCTTCAAGCGGTTCTCCGATCTCGCCATGAGCTCGTTGCCGGGCCTTACGAGGAGGGTGGTCGAGGACATAGTGGTCGACGGCGTCGCCGAGGCCATGCGGGCGAACGCCGTCAGGGAGGCAGACCTGGACGCGGCGCTGACGATGTACTCGGAGGCGATCCGCAACGTGAAGTACATGTCGGTGTTCAACCCAGTCCAGAGAACGGCCGACATCCTCAACGTGGAACCCGACGACGTGTCCGACGCAATAGCCACGGAGAGCATGATCATGAAGACGAGCAATCTGCTCAGGATGGCCCAGTCGTATGCGTCAAGCCTCTCCGGTGCCTACGGCAGGAACTCCGTGCTTCGGATGACCAACAACAGGTTCCCCGAGCTGAGAAACTTCGGCCCGCTCTTCCTTGAATCAATTTTTGCCTCGCCATCGGATGCGTCGTTGCGCAAGCTGAATTCGGCGATCTCGTTGAACAAACTCATGAGGTTCAACTCCCGCGCGGCGGCGGCGGCTTTCGGCGTCTCTGACGACGTTGCCCAGGTCATTTCGGCATCGGCGGCGCCACGGACGCGACCCACCGAACTGAGCAACCCGCTCCCGCACGACTGGAACTTCATGACGTTCCGTGACAGGCAGTCTTGGCTCGGTTCCGAGGAGGCCTTCAACTCGCTCGGGAGGGCGGGAGTCAACGACGAACTCAGCAAGCTGCAGTCGCAAATCGAGGATTTCGGGTCAATGGACGGTCCGTACCCTGCGCTCGCCCGCATCATCACGGGTAACGCCACAAGCACCGGGGCGTTCGGCAGGCAGCTGATCACGGCCGACGGGAGAAGCCCGATTTTCTCATCAGTCGGTTTCGCCCGGGGCGACATGGTGCGCAACGGCAGGAACCAGATCTCGGCCCTCGTGGATGCGGTGCCCGGGATATCCCAGATGTCGGACAGGGCTCTCAGTCGGTTCCTCGGTGCACCGTACGACGTCATCGCCGAGTTCAGGAGGGATGGGGCTGCCGCATCGCCAGAAGTCGCGGAGCGCCTGGCGCTCGCCTTCGGCAAGATCTCGTCCGAGGTGTGGCCGTCCGACGCACCGCAATCGGATGCCGACCCAGGAAACTTCTACTGGCTCGGGTCGACCTGGGACAGGTCGGGCGAGATAATTGCGGCGATAGGCGAGGGGGCGGACCAGTACGCGGTCGCCGCCGACATGCCGAACGGGCAGTTCGTCGCAGAGAGGGTGACGCAACTGGTCGAGGACGGAACGGTGGGACGGTTCTACGACCAGATCGGGCTGGAGGAGATAACGACCGAGGATGCTCAGTCATTCGTCGCTTCGGTCGCACCGAGGAGCAGGAAGGGAGTCGTGGAGATACTGGCATCCTCCGGATACAGGGAGCAGGACATAATCGACGCGACGGGATTCAACCCCAACACGGTCAGGAACTCGTTGCACGAGCTGAGGAAACAGGGCCTGCTGCCCGAGGTGGTCGGCTCACCGAGGTGGATAGCGCGCAACGGCGACGCGGTGATCGCCGACTTCTCGTCGGGTGTGTCCAAGCGCGCCCTCATGAGGAAGTACGGAATAGGCGCGAAGACCCTCGACTCGATAATCGGGTCGTCGCGCGACGGATCAAGGATGGACGACGCCTACGGCGACGCCGAGGCGGGGATGTCAAACCGCAGGTTGCCCGACAATACCCCGATGTCGGACGGACCGCACCCCGACTGGAGGGACGAGAGACAGACGAGGGCCGACGGAACGCCAGTGGACCGCGAGACGCAGAGCCCGCCCGCGAACGTCGCCAACCCCTTCGTCACGCCAGGTTCCCCAGCCTCGCTCGGTCTCAACGGCGAGATCAAGGACCCAGAGAAGATGCAGGACTGGGCGAGGGCGTTGTCAGCCTGGATCTCGTTCGCGCTCGAGGGCGGCTACTTCAAGAACCGCACGGAGGAAATGTCCAAGAGCGAGCTGCTTTTGGCCGGACTTTTCGGCGACAGCGGGGGCCCGGGCTTCGAGGAAGCCGAGTTTGAGATCGGCATGACCGACCCCGTTCGGGGCAAGAGGTTCAAGGCCTTCGAGATCGCAACGCGGCAGGACAACCCCGCCAACGAGCTGTTGTCCATCAACGCAGTGCCCTCGATCATCCGCCCCCAATTCGACGCAACCGGGGTTTACACGGGAATACTGCCGATGCTGAGGGGGATGATCCTCGCCACCTACGACAAGTACTTCAAAAAGTTGTCCGACCGGGAACTGGGATCGTGGGAGGGGGTCAGCACCCAGGACCTCGTGGATGCCGGTCTGCTTGACGAGCCGGAAATGCCGAGGGACGCGAGCGACGAGCTCCGCCTCAAGCTGTGGCAGCTCAGGCAGATGATGCGAAACCCGAACATGGTCGACGCACCCCCGCTATTCGAGCCGGGCGACGAGGTGGTCATGCGCACGATCATCCCGTTGATGGCCAACGCCGACGAGATGAACACGGTGCGCGCCAAGCACGGCGCGTCCCCCACGGGAATTCTGGGAGATCCAGCGGACAGGATTCAGTCGTCCACCCTCGGGGGCGTGGAACTCTGGCGGGGGACCAGGGACGCCGAATTTGAGGAGATGGCCCTCACGGGCGTCCCAATGTTCTCCAACCTGCTGCTCGGCTCCGTCGTCGCGGGCGATCCCGAGGCGAGGAAGATCGTAGACAACCTCACGCCGCGGCAGATCATGCTCTCCAACTGGGTGTACGGGATGTACACGGCCCTCGAGCCACTGGTCAACGCGTTCGCCGAAATGATGCCGATGAAACGGTTCCGCTCCGCTTCCCCCAACATCCCAGAGGAGCCCGGCGCAAGCGTCATGCTCGGCGACCGGTTGTACCTCCCGACCAGGGAGGTCGACGACCAGGTGTTCGCCTTTGCGTTCGACTCGTTGTTCAAGGCGTTGCAGGGAGTCTCCGAGTTGCCCGAAATGACGATCCTCGAGTCTCTCCCGAGCGGGGAGTTCGAGAAGTTCTACGGGGGCGACTCCGGCACAAACCCGTCCAAGGCGGAGGCGCTCAGGATGTCTACGAAGATTCTGGCCCGCATCTTGGCCGATGTCCTCGCGACGGGCATATACAGGAAGGCCGTTCAATCAATGGCGAAGGACGACGACGGAAGGACGTCGCCCTTCTACACGGACGGAATGCAAACCGACTGGTTCAGGTTGGCGAGACCGAGAGTCGACTCGTTCGGCTACTGGTCGATGTACGGGCCGAACATCGTCTACGCCGGCACGGGTGGAGACATATACGAGCCGGGGTGGAACGACCAAACCAACCCGATTTCGGAACTTGGAAAGAGCGGAGCGCAGCTAGCCGTCGACGCCGTCAAGGCGGACAAGGAGGCGATGCTCCAGCTCCAGAGGGTGATCGACGAGACCCCGGGCAAATACTGGTGGGAGACCGAGGCTGCGTACGGGGAGCTCGCCGACGACCAGATACTGAACATGCACCCGGAGGAGTTTGCCGATTACGTCGCATCCATGTCAATGTACGGCGAGGGCGAGCTGGAGGACGAGAAGACGAGTCAGATGCTCACGAGACTCGTCGGACGACTCTCCGCCATGGGTTACCCGAAGGCCGAGCTCGACCGATTCGACGAGTGGATCGGGCCGATCATCGCTGCGATGCCGGAGGGGACGGTGACCAAGGAGTCCGTTCTCCGCCAACTGAAGAACATTTTCCCGTGGCTCGATCTCGACAGGATGGACGACATCTACCCAGTGGTTGGCACGAACTTCAGCGAGGCCGTCAAGGAGATGCGCAGGACGCTGGGAGGCTTGGCCCCCGAGGCTGTGTCGGCTGTTTACCGCGGCAGGGACCAGCTCATTCTCGCCGCGGAATCGGCCAACCGCGCGCTGACGCCTGACGCGGACAGAAAGAAGGCATTGGAGACGATGAACCTGTACGTCATCCCGGTGATAAAAGGCTTGATGGCGGTGCACAGGACAAACATCGAGATCGGGTTCCGGCAGGTCGCATCGTTTGCCGAGGGTCTGAAGCGCCTGACCCAGGCGACGCCCATGAGCGGGGTACAACGAGAGCTCATGACCATCGCATCACTGCTTGCCGAGTTGCGCCTAAGGGGATCGATAAACGACGTCACTTACTCCAAGCTGATGATGGAGATCACCCGCGCCGGAGCCACGACCATGTTCGGCGACCTGGAGTTCGGCAACACCGTGATGGAAGCCATCGCAAACGGGAGCACCGATGACGTAATGACGTTCATGATGCTGATAGACGACGCCGTCTCGGACAACGTGGACGAGGACAGGCGACGCGAGTTCATCGACAAGTACAAGGGGTACATGACCGCCGCACAAAGCGCGTTCGGCGACGCCTTCGAGCAGCACATCAGGAGCGGCTTCTACGGAAGCGTGAAGACGATCGGCGAGGCGGTGAGGGAGATGGAGCCATTCATCCTCGCCACCGAGCGCGCGCGCAGGAGGAGGATCCTGCTCCAGAGATACAAGCGAGAGGTGATTGACCCCGTAAAGGACTCCCTGCTCACCGATGAGGAGAAGTTCAAGGACCTGAGGACCTTCAACGAGTGGCTCGACGCCAGCGGGTTCCCCGACCTCACGTACGACAAGGGCAACTCGGGTGGCGACGGCGAGGCGGCGATGTCGGCCACCACGAGGACCGCGATGGCCAGATTCACCGATGACGCCGCGTCCGCGGTTGTCGAGGGCTACGAGGATTCGGCCAAGTCGGGTTCGTCAAGACTCAACCTCGGGCACATGCTGTCAGGGGCCTGGAGGGCGCTGATGACCGACACGAAGTCCGGTTCGTACGCGTCGAAACTCAGGAGACTCAACATAAGACCGGAGAGGATGGCCGCGGCGCTTGCGAGCATCACCACCCCGAAGGACGGCCCGTCGCCGAAACCCACGGATTATTCCAAGGCTGCCAAGAACGCCATGATCGGGGCCATACGGGCCGCCTCCAGGAGGGGCGACGAGTACGTCGATCTCGGCGACCTGCTGCAGGCGATACTCGACCCGTCACTCAGGGGACGGGACGACGACGGCGTCGAAGAAGCCCTGATGCTCGCCGACATTTCTCCGAACGTGATAAGGATGGCTATAGCGCAGGCGAGAATCTCGGGCGGCAGGGAGCCGATGTCGGACGCCGAGGCCGGCATGTCCGCCAGTCGCATGGCGATGAACTCCGCCGACAAACGCGACGACCTGAAGAGAAACAAGATGCTCGCCGACGGCATGTGGTTCAACTCCGACCGACAGGTCCCTGTCGCCACGGGGACTGCGACCGACGGGCAGCTCGTCGACGAGGTGGAAAGACTCATGAACGTCTACGCCATCGGCGCCGCGAGGTCCGAACTGGAACCCGTGGACTTCCGCAGCGGGGAATCACCCTTCTCCAACGCGGCGATCAGGCCGACCAACTCGCGCCTCATCCACGGCGACAACGGCCAGGAGCCGACCGACCTTGTCGGAGCGATCAGGCACGCCATGGACAGGGCCGACGCCCTGTTGACGGACGAGATGGAGCAACGGAGGTTCCACGAACTCAAGTCAAAGATGCGCCTCTACTTTGACAACGACGAGCACATGCCCGACGAAAAGGGGGACGCCGAGGCCGGCATGGCGAGAAATTTCAACGAGATGATTGAGCCGATAACGGAGAACTTCGGGCGCTCGGAGAAGATCGGGCAGAGGCAGTATTTCGAGGGCATCTACGGCGACGCGGACCTGAGCGAGGCAGAGTTGCGAAAGGCGGCCGACGTCGCATCGCTCGGGTCGCCCTTCGACATATCGCGCAACCTCGACGGCAACGAGGACGACGTCAACTGGAGCACGGGCCAGTGGTCGTTCAACAGGGACCAGACCTACGTTGAGGCGGCGGACTCCGTGATGATAAGGATGCGAGACGGCGACTTGACCACGGCAGAGATTGCGATGATCTCGCGCAAGAGCGGCCCTTTCAGGGACGCCATGGCCCTCGTCGGCGGACTGAAGGACGAAGGCGAGGATTTCATGACCACGGCGGCCCGGGAGACGGCGGAGGAGGTCGGAGTTTCCCTCGAGAGGGCGCTACAGGCGCAGTACATCGGAACGATAGAGTCGCCCGACTGGGATCCCCGGTTCGTCAACGGAGCGAAAGTTGGCGCCGGGATGTTCGTCCTGCCGTGGGACACGCCCCTCGTGGCTGCGTCCGACGCCGCAGGTGCGCGCTGGGTTCCCCTGTCGGAGATAGCCGCGGGCCAGCACAGGCTCGCCTTCGGGCACGCCGAATGGATACGAAGGGCCGTCGCCGCGATGCAGATAGACCCGTCGTCGGACCCCTACGGGGACCTTCGTCTCTCGATAGCGATCAGGCTCGGGTTGCTCTCCAAGGCCGCGAGGGTGAGGAACCAGAAGATGATCGCCATGGTCAACCTCGTCCGCAGGGCGACGGGCAAGAAGTTGTTCCCCGAGCAGGGCGACATGCCGCACCCGATGATGCCGTGGGGCAACAGGGTTGCGAGCTCCTCGTGGAGATTCGGGCCCGATGCCGAGGCGGGAATGTCCGCCTCACCCATCGACGACTCACTGCCAAGGGAGCTCGGCCTTCTGTCCGTCCAGAGCTCGATGCCCCCGCGTCTCCTCGAGAGCGGTGCGGACACCGCGGGCTTCTACAAGGTCGGGCACTCCAGGGGGGGCGACGACTTGTTCTCGGCGTGGGGCGACAAGACGAGGGTGGAGAGTCTCTGGAGGCCGTACATCGAACTCAGCCTCGAGCGGGCGAGGAAGGGCGACGTCCCGAACGACCAGCAGAGACCGACGGTTTACATCCTCGGAGGTGCGTCAGGCGTGGGCAAGACACTCGCCCGGACGACAGGACTATCGGGGATACCCAACTACGACAGCGCTGTCGTTGCCGACCCCGACGACGCAAAGATCATGATGCCAGAGGCGAGGCTGTGGTATGCGAGGAGGCTGCCCAACGGGTCCAGCCTTGTTCACGCCGAGTCGCGCCAGGTGACGGCCGTGATGGCGAGAGCCGCGACCAAGGAGGGGCTGGACCTCGTGTACGACACCAGCGGGCAATTCAACGACGGTTTCAGGGACATCACGGACTGGAGGAAGATGGGGTACGACGTGGTGGCGCACTATTTCTTCGCCCCCGAGAGCACCCTGCAGCAGAGGGTCATTGACCGACAGAGTCAGTTCGGGCGCGGCGTCCCACCGTACATCGTTTCCCAGATCCAGTGGAACCTCATGCAAATGATCCCAGACTTCATGGCGCGACAGTTGTTCGACGAGCTGTACATATGGGACTCGGAGAAGGACCCGGCCAAACCGCAACTGGTTGGCCAGCTCCTGCTCGGGCAGCAGGGCCAGCCCTCGACGTTGGAAGTGAAGCACCCGTATCTCTTCAGGTATCTGTTCCAGGACAGGACCGCACCGGACGGGGGCAAGATCGAACCTCGCAAAACGAAGATCATAACCATCCCATTCAGTAAATGACCTTGCCACCGAACCCGGACCGGAAAGATACACTGGAGGACCGAGATGAGCGACAAGATTGCGGACAGGCCTAGGGCCGGGGCTGGTTTGTCGGCCTGGGAGGCAATACAGTTGTGCGCCATCAACCAACTGCCGCTGTCGCACTACGGGCTGTCCGACACGCCAGAAAATAGGAAAACGGTTGACAAACTGCGCGACGAGTACGACGACATGGAGCGGCGCGGACTGATAATCGAAATAGCGCAGTAAAAAAACGCTACTTACACTACAAACTCAAGTATTCTGCTAACTTTGAATGCAAGACGCAAGCAGCGGGTGCTTACCTGGCGCTGTCTGGAAACAACAGCAAACAATACAACGCCCAGGAGGCAAAAACATGTCGCAAGACACGAGCAGACTCCGCGAGTTGCAGTCAGCGCTCCGTGAGAAGATGCAGCAGAACAAGGAAATTGCGGACTCGTTCCGCGTGGACAACGGAACGGTCGTCGTGACCACCGAGCAGAAGTCGGCGTTCGACAAGAACATGTCCGACATCCGCGAGATCAAGGGACTCATCGAGGGTCTCGAATCACTCGGCAAGGTGCAGGACTGGGGTTCAACCTCGGCAGACGCATCGATCGCCGCCCAGGCAGCAGCCATCACGCCAGTGGTGCAGTCGCCTAGGTCGATCGGCCAACAGTTCGTCGAATCGCCAGAGTTCAAGTCGCTCCAGGGCGGTCGCAACGGCGCGAACATGGCAGCTCCGTGGCAGTTCAACGGCTCGCTGACCCAGTACGGCGCAAAGGACGTCTACACCTCGATGGCGACGGGCAACCTCGCCAACGGTGCTGATCCGAACTTCGGAACAGTCCAGCGCGACCCGATGGTCACCCAGCCGACGAGGACGAAGCGAGTCAGGGACTTGTTCCCGTCGCGCTCGACCACGGCCTCGACGATCGAGTACTTCCGTCACTTCGGATACACGACGCCTGGCACGACTGCCGACAACAATGCTGCACCGGTCGCCCAGCGCGATGGTGCCGCATTCGCTGCGAAGCCACAGTCGAGCCTCCAGTTCGTCGCAGAGTCCGCTTCGGTGCGCACGCTTGCCCACTACGAGGCAGCGCACCGCAATGTGCTCGCAGACGAGCCGCAGCTCCGAAGCATCATCGACAACGAGCTCATGTACGGCCTGCGCCTCCTCGAGGACACGCAGATCCTCAACGGCAGTGGCACGGGTGAGAACCTGAGGGGCGTCCTCCAGACGACGGGAATCCAGGAATACGACTGGTCGTCGGGTCAGACCGGGGACAACAGGGGAGACGCGATTCGTCGCGCCCTGACCCTGTCCTTCTTGGCCTACTACGAGCCGACCGGCGTGGTCATGCACCCGAGCGACTGGGAGAAGATCGAACTCTCGAAGGACGACAACGGCCAGTACCTGGTCGCGGTTTCCGTGGCTCTCGGCGGTCAGCCGAGGCTGTGGAGGACCTCGGTCGTCGAGTCACCGGCAATCGCCGAGGGCACCGCTCTCGTCGGTGCGTTCGGTACCGGCGCCCAGCTGTACGACCGCGAGCAAGCGAACATCAGGGTCAGCGAGCAACACGCCGACTTCTTCGTCCGCAACGCGATCGTCATCTTGGCCGAGCAGCGCCTGGCGCTCGCGGTCAAGCGTCCGGAGGCCTTCGTCAAGGTCACGTTCGACAGCGCGCCAGTCTGATCTGATCTGAGCTGACGCGAAGGCGTCGCCCCCGTCCTAGCCGAGGAACATTCGGCCGGGGCGGGGGCGTCGTCCTGTCGGGGACTTACCACGACGAAAGAATTTTCGTGGGACAATTGTCCCAAGAATCAACCGGAGAAAATCCTTGGACCCAAACGAACTACTCGCTAAGCTGGTCTCAGGCGAGCTCTTGGTCGTCGTCCAGCAGGAACCGACGAAGCCAGTCCAGACCAAACCCAAGCTCGCGCCCGAGGAGCAGGAGCTAGCCGACTCGCTTGTGGCGATAGCGAGGAAGTACGGGAAGTTCAACGAGGACGAGACCGGGATCTGGGCGGGCTACGAGGCCGCCAAGGACAACGTCGTCGCGCACATCGGGGTGAGGTGCGCCAACTGCGCCCTGTACGAGGGCAACGGCGTGTGCAAGATCATCGCCCAGAAGGTCGAGGACGGCGGCAAGTGCAGGTTCGCCGTGATACCTGACGGGGTGGTCGGCGGCGTCTACGACCCGGCCAAGGCCCCGGTGATTCCCGTCAGCTCGGGGAAGAGGAAGATCAAGGTCAAGGAGGAATCGGCCACCTCGTGCCCCAAGGCGACCAGGGACATCGCCACGAACCTGAAGAACAGGGCGAAGGCGATCAAGACTGCGATGTACGGGCCGCTGAACCCGAAGGAACCGAACGAGGCCTTCTACAAGAAGCTCGGCGCCGAGTGGGACGTCTCGGCGGACCAGGCGCGCAAGCAGAAGTGCGGCAACTGCTCGATGTTCATCGTCACGCCCGAGATGAAGTCGTGCATCGAGAAGGGCGTGACTGGCCCCAAGGGCAAGGACGAGTGGGAGGCGATCGACGGAGCCGGCCACCTCGGGTACTGCGAGGCCTTCGACTTCAAGTGCGCCTCGGAGAGGACCTGCAGGGCGTGGGTGACCGGCGGTCCGATCACCAAGACGAAGTCGGTGAACGTCCGCCAGTCCGTGAAGGCGCTCGGGGCAACCATAGGCGGCAACGTGTCGGTAACCGACGCGGCCGACATGATCGACCGGGACAGTGACGGAATGATATTCGACGGAACGCCGGACGAGCAACCAGTCAAGAAGAAGCCCGGTCGCGGCCAGCCATATCAAAGAATGGACAACTCCTTCCTCGAGAAGCGCAGGAGGAGGCACGTCAACCGGTCGCTCAGGGAGCAGGGCATAACCCCGACTCAGGGCAACCAAATACACGAACACGACGACGGATCGCTTCATACTTACGGACGCAGCGACGAGGAGAGGGAGGCGAGGGGACAAGCGAGGGCCGACTTCACCGTCGAAGAGGACAGAAAGAGGTTCGTCAACAATCAATTGCGCAAGAGGGGAATAAAACCAGCTGAAGGCAACTTTACTGTTGATCCGGAAACTGGAGGAAAATACTGGAACGCTCCAAACAGAAGCGACGAGGAGCGTCAGGCCAGGCGAGAGGCGAGGGATGAGTACAACCGCCGCATGAACGCGGGCAAGCCGAGACAGAAGCCGTCCACCGGGGAACCCGCCAAACCGCCGGTGAAGTATCCACCTGGATACGTTCCCGGCCTGCCTGCCGACAGGTACCCTGACCCTGGTGCGTACGTTCCAGGTAAACCGGCCGATCGTTACCCCCAGGCGCAGAAGCCGGGAGTTCGCTTCCCCACGGCCGACGACGCCAGGAAGGTAAACGAGCGAAAGTTCCCGCCCCCGAGGGGCTCGGCGAAACCGAGCACCGGCGGCGTCGTGGACGACGGAAGGTACATCAACGAAAACCCGCAGTTCTACGACTTCCAGACCTGGGAGGACAGGCAAATCCTCGACCAGCGCAATGACAAAAAGCGCCAGGCCGCACACGACGCGGCCAAGGCGCGTTACGCCGCAGCGGAAAGGGAGAGGGCCACCAGAAAAGCGGAATCAAAACGGCCGACTCCTCCGTCCGCACCGCAAAGGACTTCAAGTCGCCCCACCACTCCGAGCCGGGAACCGCGCAATCTGAAGGAACGATTGGTGACGAACGTTTTCAAAGACGATGAGAGGCGCTCAAGCAACGGCACGGCCCGGGACCGCGACACGCGACCGGCACCGAATCGGCCCACGGGGGGAAACCGCGACACGCGACCGGCACCGGATCGGCCAACGGGGGGAGACCGCGACACGCGACCGGGGGACCCACCGCTTCGCGCTCGCATTCCCGAACCTGGATCACCGCCGCAACGAACCACGGAACCGGGCAGGTACGGACGTCCCGGCGATCCACCGCTTCGCGCGCGACGACCTGGACCTGGAGACCCACCTCCTCGGACGGAAATAGTTCCGAGGGGCGACGACGACCGACGACCAAGGCCGGCGACCATCAATCCTCGCGAAATTCCTGGCCGCGACGTGCAAAAGAATCCTCCGTCTCGTACGAAACCGATAACCAGAACGCCGAATCCGAACCGCAGAAATCCCGACTCCGACCGAGATCGCCGACCGCGCACTGGAAGGAACTTCGGTCAGGAGCGTGGTAAGTGATGCAAAGGTTCTGGTACGGAGCGAAGGTGCTCAACGTGGTCGACGGGGACACCGTGGACCTGATGATCGACCTCGGCTTCAACATTCACCACAAGATCAGGGTCCGCCTCTTCGGGGTGAACACCCCCGAGTCGAGGACCAAGGACGCGGCCGAGAAGGAGATGGGCCTGAAGGCCAAGTCGTTCACCAAGGACTGGCTCGACAGGCACCAGTGGGTCTTCGTGAACACCATCCCGGACAAGAACGACAAGTACGGGAGGATCCTGGCGAAGGTCTACTCATCGGACAAGGTGGACGACCCGACGACGGCGTGCCTCAACGTCGACATCGTGCAGGCGGGTTTCGCCAGGGAGTACTATGGCGTCGGCGACAAGACCTGGGCGGAGTACAAGCACAAGTGAGAGACGCGGACAAGACAGACCTCGACGAGAGGTTCGAGGCCATGGAGAAGCGCATTTCGGAGCTGGAGGCGCTCGTGGCGTCGCTCTCCCGACCGAAGGAGAAGAGCGACAAACCGCTGCCGGAGATGCCGAAGTTCGACTGGCGGAACAACCTGGGCATCGCCACCGTCTACGACATCTACAGCGGCAAGGCCAACCTCTAGGCGATCTCCCTCAGGGGGAGGAGGAAGCTTCCCGCCTCCCACATCAACCCGATCGAGGCGTACCCCATCACGTCCACGACATTGTCCGTGATCGACTCGTTCTTGGGGTCGTCGGTCGCACCCCTCGCCACGAGGTTCTCGAGGCGCGCAACCTTGTCCTGGATCCTCACGATCAGCCCGACCCTGCCGAACCTCCTGATGTTTTCGTGGCCGTAGTCCATCTGCTTCCTGACCAGAACCCCGTGAACGTGGTCGGCGATGTTGGTGCTCGACATCATGGACGCCGGGCACACCTGCGAACCGAACATCCTCGCGTAGAAACCCACCTGTCTCCACGCCTCGGTCACCGCGACGACGGGCGCTGAGTTGCGCGACACGATGCCGTTCTCGTTGAACTGCAGGTCTATGAGGGAGTTCACGGAGCTCCTGAGCATCTTGAGCGTTCCGTCCACCCCGTAATCCTTCGTGTTGATCATCGGTCGGTAGTGATTGAGATTGAACGGCCTGCACACGTACTGCCCGCTCGCGTTGGGAAGGAACAGCAGGAGCGCGTTCATCGCGGCATCGTCCCATGTTGAAGCCGTCACCGGATCAAACCTATTCAAGGACGGCCCCGTACTTCCTCGCGATCCACTCCGCGACGGGGGCGGCGACGCCGTTGCCGCACTGCTTGTACCTGTGCGTGTCGCTGACTTCCTCGCCTTCGTCAGTCCACCTCGTGTGGTCCCTCGGCCATCCCATCAGCGCCTCGCACTCCGATGGCATGAGCCTCCTCACGACCATGTTCTGCACTACGCCGCTGGATTGCTTCGTCCCGGCGCGCAACGAGTGGTGGATCCCGCCGTCCACGAGCCTGTTGTTGTACTCGTCGTACGCGACGGCGCCGTCGGGCTCGATGACGAGATTCTCGCCGCGCGACGACGGCACGCCGCCGTCACCGCCGGACCTGAGGGTCATGGCGAGACCGTCGTTGACGTCCGTGTGGGCCACGGCGTGGCCGGCGCCCCCGGTCCTGAGCGTCGGGAAGGCGATCTCGGACGGCTGGGCGTCGAGGCACTGGGTGTGGGAGAAACCGATTGCCTGTGCGACCATCGGGGTGTTCAGGCCACCCGTGCCCATGAACGCCGTGAGCGTGTTCACCGTGTCCCCCTGCATCCTCACGCCGTCCTGCCGGTGCGCGTGGAAGACCATCGTCTCCGGGTACTCGTAGGCGACCAGGGTCTCGCTGCCACCGCCGATGTCCCCGCCGGCTGCGCGGAGGGTGCCGATCCCGTCTACATACTTGGAGAAGCTCGACTGCGTGAACACTTGGGCGCCCGACACGACGAGATCGGTGGCGTCCTTGTGGTCGCGCGCCTTGATGGCGGAGGCTGTCTCGTCGGAGGCGTAGTCGCCGAAACCGCGCATCCTGAACCCCTCCTGGTCATGCTCGGTTTCTAGTCCGAAGTCGAGTTGCCCTTGTCCCGGTCCTGGTTCTTGTCCACGACCGCCTGCAGCGCCGCCTTCAGCCGGGGAGGAAGCGTCTTGTTTCTCCTTATCGCCCTTCTTAGAATGCCTGCGCAAGCCCTCGCCGACAGGTAATATCGGGAAGGTACTTCGCTCTGCGGCGCCAGAATCGAAGAGAGAACACACGAAGATGCGCCTTCGTCGCTGGGGGATTCCGAAGTGCTGCGCATCCAGCACTGCCCACTCGACAGCCACAGCCCCTGCGTCAGCCATTTCGTCGAGGACGACCCCGAAGTCAGCGCCTTTGTTGGAGTTGAGGGCTCCTGGGACGTTCTCCCATATTGCCAGTCTTGGAAAAGTTCCGTTTGTTGCATCGCGCATCTCCCTGATAATCCGCATTGCCTCGTGAAACAAACCGGACCGAGAACCAGTGAGACCAGCCCTCTTCCCGGCGACGGAAAGATCCTGGCATGGAGAGCCGAAGTTTATTGCGTCGACTGGCTCCAGCAACCTCCCGTTGACGTCCTTTACGTCGTAGTGCTTCGGAACGTCCGGCCAGTGCCTGCGGAGGATCCGCTGGCACTGCTCGTCCCATTCCGCCTGCCATCGGCAACGCCAGCCGGCGGCCTCGAATCCGAGATCGAAGCCACCGACGCCGGCGAAAAGACTGCCGAAAGTCAGGGTCAGAAGGGTTCTTCTCCGTCGAACGCAGGCTGGTTCGAGCCACCGACCCTCGCAGGTTGCTTGGACTGCGACGAGGTGGTGCCACGGACATTGCCGCGACCCTGCTCCTTGCCGTTGCCTTCGCCCTGTTGGCGCTGCTTGCGGTCAAACTTCTCGATGGAGCGGACCGAGATCCCGATCTCGTCGGCGAGCACGTGGATGGCCGAGCGCTTCTTGCCCGTCTCCTTGTCGTCCCAGCTCTCCTGCTCGAGGCGGCCGGTCACGGTGACCCGGACTCCCTTGGCGAGGATTCCGGCGCCGTCCTCGGCGAGGTTCCTCCAGGCGACGACGTTGAAGAAAGAGGTCTTCTCCTGCTTCTCGCCCTTGGCGTCGGTCCAGTAGTTGTTTACCGCGACCGAGAACTGCAGCTTGGCAGTCCCCGAATCGAAGTACCTCACCTCGGGGTCGGCCGTGAGGTTTCCGGTGATTGTTACAGGCGCTAGTGACATGTCAGTATCCTCCTCGTGTCGGTTGAATTCGCCACTCGCAGCATACCACCTCCGGCGGTTTGCGTCAAGGACAATCCCGTGATAGTCTGATGGGTATGAACGCTGGCCCAATGACGCCCGAAAAGGCGCGACTGTACGTGATCGACCAACTCCAGGACGCCATCTTCGAGATGTCGTTTGACCCCGAGGCGGCCGAGTCCGAGCAGCAGGAGTTCTTCGATCGTTGCGGAGACGTGGCTCGAGGCATCATTGAGCTCACCCAGGCCGAAGTCACGGCTGTGGACGAGGACGGCAACGCCCACCTGAAGTTCTTGCTCGCGCACCTGACCGACGGGAAGATACCGCCCAGGGACGGCAAAAAGGTAGCCTCCTGATTTCCCCCGCAGTGAAGGACGAGAACAGCCTTGATCCGGCTTTCGTCAAATCGGAATTGGACGAAGCGGAAAAGAAGATCAACAACATCGTCTGCGAACATCACTGGTTCGCGTCGGAGTTCGCTTTGTATTCGCCACTACACCCCAACGGCGGAGAAGAGGACGAGTTTCTTCACGCCCTCGGAATGGCTCACGATTGGCTGAGACAGGCGATGGTTTACTACGACGAAATGCACGAAGACGAATAGTGGAGCTGGGGGGAATCGAACCCCCGTCCGAGCGGATACCGAAGAGATTGCTACGACCGTTCCCGTTTCGGCGCTGACGCTGCGTCGCCGACGGGTCGGCCGCCTAGTCGCCTAGGCCGCGTCCCGTCTTTCCGGGATGTCGTCGGGCTTTCGTTCCCCGAGGTCAACGGTCTTTCCCGTCGTCGTCCCCGCTTCTGTTGCCGGGCTGCGGTGGATCGGCCCCGTGTGACCTTGCGGCTCACGAGTGCTCTCCTACCGCTTGATTAGGCGGCGAGAGCGAACTGCTTGTTGGCAGTTGTTTGGTTGCCCTGTTTTGCGAGTCTGAGCAACTCGGGTCGCACCCTCCACGGACAGACCGATCGTCGAAACCTGTCAGCCCCTTGAGATTGCGTCTTCATTATAGCGCATTGTCTATATTGAGTTTCCCCGCGGTGGGATCACTTGTCGCCCAGTCCCCTCTCCAGCAGCGACATCACCAGCTGCTCGACGCCCTCCCTCTCCAGTTCGTCCGTGGTTCCGTCCACGGCGGCGTTGACGATCTCGCGCTTCGACTCGATCAGCCTGTAGATCCTCTCGTCCACGGTTCCGTCGGCGATCGAGTAGGTGACCATCACGGACCCCTTCTGGCCGAGCCTGTGGCATCGGGAGTAGAGCTGGTCGACGTCGGCGGGCGTCCACGGAAGCTCCACGAAAAGGACCTTCTGCGCGGCGGTGAGCGTGTGGCCCGTCTTCGCAGCCTGGATGGACAGCACGATGGCCGGGGCCTCCTCGACTGGGAGCGTCTGGAACTTCCTCTTCGCCTCCTCCACCTCCTCCACCTTCATGCCGCCCTGGATCTTGAGACCGCCGAACTCGGCGGCCAGCTCGTCAACGACGTCCCTGTGGTGGGCGGCGATGACGACCTTCTGGCCGGCCTCGATGTTCGCCTGCACCCACTCCTTGATGGATTCCATCTTCGCCTTGGCGGCGAGCCTGCGGAGCACGGAGACCTTCACGAGGTGCAGGTGCGACTCCGTCCTCATCTTGGCCGCGACGGCGGCGGACCTCGGGGACTTGCCGAGCTCCCTGGCGATCTCCTTGGCCCTCTCGACGAGGTACTCGACGATGTCGTCCTCGGCCTTGGCGTACTCCTTGGCGTGCTTCTCGCTCATGCCCACGTGGTACATGTCGTGAACCACGTCGGGGAGCTCCGCGAGCACCTGGTCCTTGGTCCTCCTGATGTAGCACGACGACCGGAGCCTGTCGTTGAGCTCCTCGAGGTTGGACGCGCCGCTGAGGATCCAGTGGCCGAACTTGTCCTTGAACGCGTCGCAGTAGCGGCGGTAGAAACCCCACTCTCCGCCGAGCTCGTCCAGTCGCCCGATTATGCCGAGCTGGCTGGCGTACTCCATGGGCCTGTTGGTCACCGGGGTCCCCGTCAGGCACAGGACAATACCCGTGCCTATTCGCTTGGCTATCTTCGTCGCCGCCCTGGTTCGCTGCGCCTCCTTCGTCTTCAGGTAGTGGGACTCGTCGCAGATGAGGCTCTGGTAATCGATCAGGGCCCTCACCCAGTGGTGGATGTTTGAGTACCCGAGGACGAGAACGTCGTGCTTCTCCTCCGGGAAGTTCTTCCTGTCGGTGACCACGGAGACGCTGCGATGCGGAGCCCACCTCGCGTACTCGGCCTTCCAGTTCAGGACGAGGTTCGGGGGGCAAACGACCACGACCGGGAACACCGAGCACCCGTTCTGCTCGGCGTATTCCAGCGTCGCTATCGCCTGGAGCGTCTTGCCGAGCCCCATGTCGTCCGCGATGAAGCACCGGCGGGCGTTGAACGCGTAGCTGACGCCCGCCAACTGGTAGGGGAGCAGCTTGCCCTTGATGCCGTCTATCTTGATGTCGGCCGACTCGGCCCTTGACGCCTCGTTCATCGTCTTGCTCTCAAGTTTCCGGGACTCTGCGTACGCGCGCAGGTAGACGGGCACGCCCATCTTGAACGACTCGGCGAACCCTATGACCTCCATGGCCGAGCTCATCGGGACCTTCCATGCCTTCGTATCCGAGTTCCACGTGACGCCAGGGATCTTCTTGACCTGCCGCACCTTCACCTCGTCCCAACCGAAGTCGATGTACGCCCAGTTGTCGGTGCATGTTATTCCGCCCGGGTCGTGGAGCCGGCTCGGTGCGTCGAACCTCATGACCGCTGGGTCAATCCTGAACCCCCTCGCGGAGGCGAAGTCCCTCGCCTCCCGGATGCTCGTGGCGGGGAAACGCCAGACCTTGCCGACCTTGTCCCAGCGCGCCCCCCGGATGCACTTGACCGCCTGCACGTCGGACGCGTCGTAGGGGAAGTCCATCACGAGCTCGCCGTCCCCGAGCCACAGGTACTTCTGGCTCACGCCGCCGACCTCTTGGCCTTCTTCTTGATTCGCTTGCGCTCGCTCTCGGTCTTGCCTCCCCATATGCCGTGCTCTATGTCGTTGTCGAGGGCGTACTGGAGGCACTTCTTGCGGACGAAGCAGATCGAGCACGCCTGCAGGGCCTTCTTCGGTTTCTTCCTGCCGATCGGGAAGAAGTCGTCCGTCTGCGGGATCGTCGCACACCTTGCTTTGCGTCGCCAGGACTCGCCTGATATGTGGATCATGTAGGTACTCCTTGTAAGTAGCAAGGTGCAGACTACGGCGCGTCTGGACGAATTGCAACCTCCGGGGTAAAATTTCATCATGAGGAAGATAGACGAGGCGGAGTTCAACGAGCTGGTGGCCCAGGGCGGGCCGATGGTCGTGGACATGTGGGCCGAGTGGTGCGGGCCGTGCAGGGTCATGGGACCGATGCTTGACAACATTTCCCGAGCCTACGAGGGGTCGGTCGCCTTCTACAAGTGCAACGTCGACGAGAACCCCCAGCTGGCGAGGCGCTTCAATGTGATGAGCATCCCGACGCTGCTCATGTTCCGCGACGGCAGGAAGGTCTCGTCGATCGTCGGAGCCACCGGCCCGGACAGGGTCGTGTCGGCGGTTGACGAAGCATTCGGGGACTGACTGGCGTCCTCGGCAGGAGTCGAACCTGCGACCTGCGGCTTAGGAAGCCGTCGCTCTATCCAGCTGAGCTACGAGGACAGAACTACGTCGACGTAGTATGAAGTCGGCCCCCGGGGTCGGAAAAGGGAGGGAGATCCCAGGGGCCGAACTTCAACTCGGTTAGATTCCCCTGAGGAACGCCGAGAGCTTGGTGCCCAGCGCCGAGCAGAGACGGGTGAGCGTCTCGAGGCTGGGCGAGAAGTGTCCGCACTCAATTCGGTTGATCGTCTTGCGCTCGACGCCGGCGGCGTCGGCGAGGGCGTTCTGCGACATGGCCGCCTTCTGTCGGGCCGAGCGGAGTCGCTTGGCGACCTCTTTCTCGACGATGCTGATGGTTTTCTTCATGTTGGTCCTCCTGACCTTGGTTATATTGCTCCTTCGTTCACCACGGAGATGTCTCCCCCGCGGTGAGCGTACTGGTACATCGCAGCGCCTATGGTGTGGCAGTAGTCGCCTCGCGTGAATGTGATTCCGTCGCCGCGGTAGGTCGCGGACTTCTCGCCCGACTCGCCCCACTTGGCGGGCGCGGCGTCCCACACGACGTACGGCATGAAGTCGTTCCACCTGATGCACAGGACGAGCCACCCGTCCTCCCTCGCCGTGAAGGCCACGATCGTTGCCCGTTGCTTCTCGAGCGGCATGCCGACCCTCATGATCTGACTCATCGCTCCTCCTGGACGGTCGCCTCGGCGAGGTAGCCACAACCGTTGCCCTCGGGGTCGGCCATCGGCACGAAGGCCGTTCCGTCCTCGAACTCCACGACGACGGCGAACGCCTGGTGGTCGTAGGTCCACCCCATCTCGTGGCACTCAAGGCGCGTCAGGGGTCGGACCCGGGCGATTTTCTTGCCCGCCATCCACCCGTAGGCCTTGGAGACGAGCTCGTTTCGGGCGTCGATCTTCGTCGTCATAGGGTCTCCCCATCTGCGACGAGGTAGGTCTTGTAGAACGAACCCGAGCCCTTGGCGGTGACCACCCATCCGAGGATCCGCGTCTTGTCGCCGTGGGTGTACAACTTCAACGAGTTGCGCAGGTAAATGCGACCCTTCCTGGTGATGTTGGTGTCGGTGAGCTCCTCGTACACGGTCCAGACGGCCCCGCGCTCGTTGAGCACGAAACGCATCCTGGCGTCCACGCCCTCCATGTGACGGAACCGGTCGAGGGTCGCCTCGGTCGGATTGCCGTCGTCGCCGCGCTCGAACTCGTTCAGCTGACCAATCGGGCCCCACTCGGCGCGCAGGTCGGCGAGCGTCCCCACGCCGTCGGCGTGCTGGCTCATGAACTCGGCGGTCTCGGTCCTAACGGTCATCGCTCAGGTCCAGAGCCAGGTCATGAAACCGCAGAACGCGAAGAAGGAGAGCTCCCACATCAGGCGTCAACCTTGGTCTCGAGCTGGGTCACCATCACGGACACGACGGTTGTGGCCTCGCTGGCCTGGTCCACCGTCGCCTGGTCGATCACGTTCATCAGGAGGGCGCTTGCGACCAACTTCTGGTCGACCTCCTCCACGACGAGCTTCTTGAGCACCGCCGGCTTGACGAGCTTGCGGAGCTTGTCCAGGATGATCTTGGTGCGGACCGTGCGGCGCACGAACACCTTGGACGAGAGGCCGGCGTCGTCGGTGATGACCGAGAACTCCACGCCCTCCTTGGCGCACGCCTCGATGAAGTTCTGCTCGGCGAGCTTCTTGGCCTTGACCGCCTCGTCGTAGCACGACTTCGCTTCGGCGAACGCGCGGGCCGCCTGCATCGCGCTGGCTGGCTTCTTCTGCTTGTCTTTCATGTCTTCTCCTTGGTAGGTAGTTGGATAACTTATGGGACACACTACGGACCCACGGGTGGTATTGCAACCCCAATCGCAAGTTTTTTCAAATGGCTACGCAGAAATTGCCGTGACATGAGTCACATCATTTTTACCGAACGTTCGTCCGTTCATGTCGTCAGATATAGGTGAGACGTCGGGGGCGGCGCCTTTCCCGTCCTCGGCGTCTCGTGAAGCCTTTCACTTGCGTTCGTTGCGTTTGGAACCACGAAACGGTAGTGCCTGGGGAGCCGAAACGGGAGCGTCACCGAGAGACGGGCATCCCCACCGATATCAGAACAGGTCGTCCTCTTTCCCGGCTCCCAGCGCCCTCAGGAGCGCCCCGAGCCTCCTGATATCGCTGGTCTCGGCGACCTTGGCCGGGACGATCACGAGGAGGTTCCTGTTCTTGACTTTTGTCTTTGCCACGAGCCCGGCCGCCACGAGCTGGTCCACCGACTTCCTGATGGCCCCCTCGCTGACCCCGAGGAACACGGCCAGCGACCTCTGCGTCGCGTCGGGCGTCTCGGCCAGCGCCACCAGCAGGCGACCCGCCGCGCTGAGGAGGGTTATCTCGTCCGGGGACGAGTAGTAGATGAGCCTGTGCTTCTCCAGCTGCTTCATCACCGTCTCCGCCAGCTTGCGCGCCTCGGCGTCGTCCCCGACGCTACCCCTCAGCGCCTTGGCGAGGGCGTCGTCGATCGCGTGCTTTCTGTATTCCCCGGTTGCCATCGACATATCCTATTGCGCGAACGCACCCCCGTGATGTAGGGTTGCTCGCAAGGAGGAGATGTGGCCAAGGACACCAAGAAGACGACAAAGCAAAGCCGCGCGATCGACAGGAAAATCGACGTGCTCTCTGAGAGGCTGAGGAAGATAAGGAAGAACTCGAACGAGGATGCGCAGCACCTCGTATGCCCAATGGCGAAGCTCATCTACAAGCTCGAGGAGCAGGACCACGAGACGGGCCAGTGCCTCTACGACGCGCTGAACGACGAGCTCACCTCGACCAGCGACATAATACGCGAGATGAGGGCGTCGGGCCACCGCATATCCCGCCAGACGATTTACGACTACCGCAAGAGGGTGTGCGCCTGCGCCCACGACGACAAGTGCGGACTAGACGAGAAGTTCGGCGGCGAGTGAACGGGAGGAACAGTGAAAAGGGACAAACCGAACCAGAAGAGGCTGGCCGAGGGCATGAGACGGATCAAGGAGGGCTCCGAGGACAGGGCCCGCTCCAAGAAGGTCCTCAACGCCATCGAGGAGATGATCAGGGCCAAGGGCATAGACCTCGCCGACATCGGCTCGGTGAAGAAGGTGTCGATCTACCAGCAGGTCACCAAGGACGCCGAGGGCGAGTTCCAGGTGCACGACCTGCAGGCGATCCAGTTCTCCCCGGCGTGGGAGGAGGGGCCGAAGTGGGAGCTCCCCAAGCCAGGACCCTCCGTGCAAATACAAAAGTCCGAGGTCAAGGCGAGGTCGTCTAGGGGCAGGAAGACGGCCGTCATCGTGCCCGATATACAGATCGGGTACTTCCGCGACGTCGACAGCCAGCTGATCCCCACCCACGACGAGAGAGCTATCGCCATAGCGATGGCGATGATCAGGGACATCCAGCCCGACCAGGTGGTGATGCTCGGCGACAACCTGGACCTGCCCGAGTTCGGCAAGTACAGGCTCAGCCCGGCGTTCGCCCTGACCACGCAGGCGTCGATCGACAGGGCGACCACGCTGTGCGCCGAGATCAGGTCGGCCTCGCCCAAGTCCAAGGTCGTGTGGCTGGCCGGCAACCACGAGGAGAGGCTCACCAACTACATCCTTGACAACGCCAAGGCCGCCTTCGGCATCACCAAGGGCAACACCCCGCAGACCTGGCCCGACATGTCCATCCCGTCGCTGTGCAGGATGGACGAGTACGGCGTCGAGTTCGAGAGCGGCTACCCGGCCGGGCGCTACCTGATCAACAAGCAGCTGGCCTGCATCCACGGCAACAGGGTCCGCTCGAAAGGCTCCACGGCCCACATCTACCTCAACGAGCAGAAGCTCTCGGTGATATACGGGCACATCCACAGGATCGAGCTGGCCTACAGGACCCGCCACGACTGGGACGGGGCCCGCACCATCATGGCGGCCAGCCCCGGCACGCTCGCCCGCATAGACGGCGCCGTGCCTTCCACCAAGGGCGGGGTGGACGCGTGGGGGCGCCCGAAGACCGTCGTCGAGGACTGGCAACAGGGCGTCGGGCTCGTCACCTACGAGGAAACCGGCAAGAACCTGTTCAGCTACGAGGTGGTGACGATCTACGACGGCTACGCCATATTCAGGGGCAAGGAGTACGACGCCCGCAAGGCCAAGGCACCCAACCTCAAGCAGGCCTCATAGGGGGCTCCAGGGGGTGGCGTGCTTGTCCACTAGGCCGACAAGCGCCCCTTTTTTCCCTCCTTGTGAGACCGTCCCAAAGAAGCAACCAGCACCAGACACGGGGAGGAACAGATGACCACCATAATCGCCGTGCAGGGGGAGGGCTGGTGCGTGATCGGGTGGGACTCCCGGATCTCCAACACCTCCGACGACGGGGACTCCGAGACCCACGTGCTGTCGGACAGCCAGCGCAAGGTCGTCCAGAACGGGCCCTGGCTCATCGGGGCGGCTGGCGACCTGAGGGCGATCAACATCCTCTCCCACAACTTCACCCCGCCCGTCCCCAGGCCGACGCTCGTCGGCTCGGCGCTCGACAAGTTCGTCTCCACCGACTTCGTCCCCGCCCTCAGGGACGTGATGGAGAAGTCGGGCTACGCCCCGATCCACAAGGAGTCCCCGGGGAAGTGCGAGTTCGAGAGCGAGCTGATAGCCGCGGTGAACGGCAGGATCTACGGGGTGGACGGCGACTACAGCTGGATCAACGAGGCCTCGGGCCTCTACTCGGTGGGCAGCGGATCCCGCTACGCGCTGGGGGCGATGGCGGCGACCGGGTGGGGCAGGTCCCAGCTGGCCGCCCGCAACGCGGTCCTGAAGGCGCTGTCGGTCGCAAGCAGGTTCGACCCGGGCACGGGGGCGCCGTTCCACGTCGCCACGCAGCAGACGAAGGAGCGCGACGAAAGTAGCGGCAAGAAAATTAGGCGCACCAAAAAGAGTCGCTAGCCAAAGCAGGAATTGACCCGTAGCCAGCCGGTAGGTTTGCCCCTAGGGAGGCGACATGCCGAGGAAGAGGGAGCCCGAGGAGGGCAAGCGGCCGAAGAGAACCGCGCCAGCGAAACCGGCGTCTGCGCCGGCGGGCGTCGATATGCCAAGAACCGAGTGGATGGCGAGGGCCAGGTGCAAGGGGGAAACCGACAAGATGTTCCCCAAGGGGCACAAGGACATCAGCTACATCCAGGAGGCGCGCGAGATGTGTGCGAACTGCACGGTCAGGCACCACTGCCTGGACTACGCGCTGGAGTTCCCGGCGGCCGACATGCACGGCGTGTGGGCGGGCCTGACGTCGAGGCAGCTGGCGGCCGAGCAGAAGCGCAGGAGGATCCAGCCGACGAGGCCGACGCTCAGCCAGATGTGGGGCGAGTGAATCCGCCCCGGCCCGGAAACGCGCAAGGGCCGCCGCGGTGGCGGTGCGGGCGGTTATCGTTGATTTTGTAGTTGCTAGGAAACCGGCCGGAATGTAAGTAGCCGGCCAGAAGCGGCGAAAAAAAAATTGAAACTACGCGTGCGCGAGCTGATTTATGCGAGACTATCGGAAAAAAATACACGCCCGGGCGCGCGTCCCGATTTATCCGACGCGGATCCCGCACTCGTCGCAGAACTCGTGGCCGTCCAGACGCACCAGCCTCTGATCGCACCTGGTCCTCCCGCAGGGCCTGGTGAGCTTGTCGCCGGTTGCGTAGGCGGCGAGCACCTCGGCTATCGTCGGGTTGGGACGGCCCTCCGGCGGGGACGGCAGCCCCCTGTCGGCCCTCTCGGCCTCCCTGATCGCGTTGGAGACGAGGGCGTTGAGCGAGATGTCCTCGCGCTCGCAGATGGCCAGCACCCGGCCCTTCAGCCAGCCCGGTATCCGCACGCAGATCTGGTGGAGCTCGTCGTCGCCCCTAGGCGGCGTCGGTTGGCGGGGCATCCCTGAGCACCAGTGCCTTGAGGTAGTCGGTGATCGACATGTCGTAGCCGTCGGACACCTCGACGAGGTGGTTCTTGAACCAGGCGGGCACGCGGATGGTCACCGTCGCCCAGTCGCCGTCGGCCCTCTTCGCCGGTCTGCCACCCCTCCCGATCGCCACGCGCGCGAGGCTACTACGGTCAGTCCGATTGCGAGGGAACCCCGAAGTTCTCCGTCTCCCAGTCGGCGAGCTTGTCGCGGTACGCGCGGAAGAAGAGCTCGCGGTCGCCGTTGGTGTGCAGCTCGAGCGCCTCGCGCCCGCCGAGGGAGGCCAGCGTCGCGGCGACGACGGGGTGCATCCTCTCGACGGAACCGACGCCCGTGCGCGACCCGTCGGCGATCCTGCGGAGCTGCGCCCACGCCTCCCACTCCCTGGGTGGTTGGTCGCCCCTGGTCGACAGCGCGATCCTGCGGACGGTGCCGGGCCTCGGGAGCCAGTTGGAGTCCTGCGCCACGAGGCGGCGGTATGCGTGGCGGGCCTCCTTGACGCTGACGTCGGACAAGAAGCGGGCCCAGGTGGAGAGCAGCTCGTCCCAGTCCGTCCCCTTGGGGATGCGCTCGTTCCAGGCGTTGTAGAAGGCCACGACCACCCTGCCGGCGGAGTCCTGGTCCATCAGAAGTCGGTGCCCTTGGGCCTCGAGCGGTTCTCCCTGGCGATCTCGCAGAACCTCTCGATCTTGGCCGCGTCGCGCAGTATGAGCTCGACGTCGTCGTACTTGCGCCCGCGGTCGTTGTCGCCCTGGTGGAAGGGGCTGAGCTTGCAACCGGCTATCGCCTCCAGGCACGTTGCGACGCCGTAGGTGACCACGGCCCACGAGATCCTCTCGCGGCGCTCCTCGGTGAGCTTGACCCTGTTCTCCTGGCCGGCGCGGTGCACGCGCACCCACTCCTCCCACACGGTCCTGACGTCGTCCTGGTCGGCCGACTCGCTGCTCTTCCTGCGCCGCGCGTACTTGCGCTGCGCGTGGTTCCTCCTGGGTTTCGGCTCCGTCACGAACAACACCCCCTGCACGGGAAGATCATAGGCCACCCGGGCCGCCGAATCAAGCCCGATTGCGCGCCCGTTTTTGCACAGAGCCCCACCGAACTGCTGCGAACGCCTCGCACGGACCCTCTGTAGAGAATACGTACCATTCGTTGTACTTAAGGTCATCCGATCGCACACGGAGTCACCCAGGTCGTATCGCAACGAACCTTTGTTCGTTGCAGTACGACGAACGAACCGACCCTTCGGCTCCGTCGTCCACGAAGGAGGGCAGGTATCACGACTGACTTTTTTTGAACTCTTCTAGCGCGAAAGCGCCGCCCATGTCAAGGGCCTTGGTGGTCTTTTTTCGGGGATCGCGGGCGGAGGGGGGTCCCGTGGGCTACAATCGGCTTCGCTCGGTCTCAACCCCCCTTGTCCGAGCCGCGGGTCGCCGCCCGGGTCTTTTCTCCTTTCTTCCCGCGGCGGCGGCTCGCTCATCCGCCACCGTCGCGGCCCCCGGCCACGCGCCGGCCCGTCATCCGCCACCGTCGGAAGGCCTGGTCAAAGCGGTCGCCCCGCGCGACGCTCTGCGGTCCCGTATCCCAATCGCCACTCCGGAGCCCCGAGGGGGTTCGTCTGGGGGGGGGCAGGGGGGGGCTGGACTCTGGAACGACGCGTGGGGAGCCGGATCCCGACGGCTCGCGACGCCCGCAGGGGCTGGACTCGGGAGCGCCGCGGACGGTACGCAGGAGGCGCCGGTACGGCCGTTTCGGTACCTGCGCGGGGCCCGGCTGGACTCAGGAGCGCGCCGCGAGTCGCGTTCTGGTACGGCCGTTAAGCCGTTTCGGTGCAAAAAAAGGACCCCGGGGTCCTTTCGGTACCCCGGGGCGGAAAACGGCGGCGAAGGGGGGCTACGCGTCGTTTCCCTTGCGCGCGAAGATTCGCACGCAGGCCCTCGCGACGACCACCACGGCCGCCAGTGCGCAGACCGCCACCACGGCGGTCACGTTGATCCAGAACTCCATGGTCAGCCCTTCCTCTTGTTGCTCAGCTGCACGTTGTGGAACTCCACCCACCTCGAGCCCCTGCCGGCCAGTGGCCTGACCTGCAGGTCCAGCCTGCCGTACCTGAACCGCTCGGCGACGACCCTCACGGCGACGGATATGTCGTCGATCGAGACGCTGCCGACCCTGCCCACCACGGAGCGGTGATCCCTCTTGTCCTGTGCGGAGAATGTCCGCGCCTTGTTTCGTTGCTTGCTCATCCGATCATCCTATCTTCCGCCACCGTCATGTCCACAGCCAGACCATGAAGGTGCAGAAGGCGAAGAACAACAGCGTCCACATCAGGCGTCCGCCTTGCCGTCGGCCGGCGGGTAGGACTTCAGCTGCTGGAGCATCTTCTGGAAGCGATCCATCTCGCCAATGGACGCGAGGCGCCTCTCGGTCGGGGTGACCGTCTCGTCGCCCCAGGATCGTCGCTCCTCCCTGACGAGGAGTTTGGAGTCCTTGAAGTCCCAGCGGTAGCGGTAGCAGTCCTCGCCCACCCACTCAACGAAGCTGCCGTCCTCCACCCAGCGGGCGATGGCCTCCATCAGGAGGTCCTCCTGGCCCTGCTTGTCGCCGTGCCAATTGGTGAGGCATATCCACCCGTCCGTGACGATGTGCTCGAACCCCATCTCGTTGAGGAGTTGGCCGAGCGACTCGTACTCGGAGAAGTCGGCCCTCATCCAGGAGAACCACTTCTCCTCCTTGCCGTCCTCGCCCACGGTGCCGCCACGCTTCATCGCGGGCGGGCACTCGGCGTTGAACTTCCTCAGCGCGGCGAGTGCGTCGTCGGCGTCCTGGGACTTGATGCGCACCGACATCTCGGTGACGTTGACGTAGTAACCCACGACGCCCTACTTCCGGCGGCGGTTGATCTTGCGGGTCCGCCTGATGATCGTCTTGACGTCGCACACGCTGAAATCGGCGCGCTTCTCCTCGTCGAGGCCCGCTGGATCCTCGACCTGGGCGTGGATCGCGCAGGAGAGCCTGTCGACCTCGGCCTCGGTGAGGCGGCGGTCGGCCGAGAACGACACGGTCGCCACGTAGGTGTTGGCCGCCTTGTTCTTGACGATCGGCTGCGTCTTGTTCTGCAGCGCCCCCATGATCCGGGAGAACTCGTTCTCCAGGCTCGTGACGCGGCGTGAGAGCGCCCGCGTCGTCCGCTTGGTCTTCTTCTTGGTTGTCTTCTTCCTGGGCACGGTGGCCTCCTTATCGTTGTTCGTGGTTACACGATACGGCGACATGTGGTCCCTTGCAACCCCTAAGGAGTGTCATCCGCCACCGTCGTTTCCCTGGGCAGGAGTTTCCCGATGTCGGTCGTCATCTCGTCGAGCCTCCGCAGGATCGCGGGGACGTCCCTGTCGGAGACCTCGTGGCCGAGTTCGGCGACGTCGTCGGCGATCCTCTCCCAGAACATCTCGGTCAGCTGCCTGCCGGTCACTTCCGCTTCCCGCGCTTCCTCTTCGTCGAGAGCATGCGGCGCAGGCGTCGGCCCAGGTCGGCGTCCCGGTCGGCGACCTTGCCCTTCTTGGGGACGCGGAGCCAGCCCTGCTCGCCCAGGACCCCGTCGTGATAGACCGACTCGACCTCGTAGAGGGGTCGGTCGTCGAAGCGGATCATGAGGGTCTCGTCGTCCAGGACGAAGCCGTCCCGCTCGGTCCACTTGACGACGAAGTAGTGCTCGATGCTCATTGGGCGCCCTGCGCGATCAGGCGCACGAAACCCGCGTTCGGGTCGGCCTCGTCGTGCCACACCGCCGACACGAATCGCAGCGGGCAGGATTCCTCCCACCAGGCGACCACCATGTCGTACATCTCGTCGGGCGACCCCGAGAACTTCTCCGAGAACCCACCCGTCCTCCGGCGGAACCACTCCGCCTCGGTCTCGTCCATGGCCAGGTAGATCTTGTGGCACCCGTCCCAGGCGACCAGGACGGCCCCCTCAGCGTACCTCCGCACGGCGTGCAGGCCCTCGGCCACGCTCCCGCTGTCGTGCGAACTCTCGTAGTCTCGTCGCAGCGTCGTCTTTTCCATGGGCGTCACGCTACGGCGCGCACGGGCACCTTGCAACCCGCAAGGAGGTGACGTGTGCCACTTCTTGCGGGTTGCAACCCGCAAGGATCGGCGGTAGTGTTTGGGGCATGGAAAAGGAAACGAACACGCTCACCGACGAGCAACGATGGCATTTGGACGAACTCACCCAGGAGTTGGAGCGGGCGATCCGCTACTACCGGGCGATCCTGGACGCGATCAGCGGGG
>Ga0194131_10000069_pt1 | contig 141006 bp, 109 predicted proteins | sample TA2KigO120mmetaG_FD_148631 | JGI IMG/M metagenome (GOLD analysis project Ga0194131, IMG submission 148631) | Freshwater microbial communities from Lake Tanganyika, Tanzania - TA2015053 Kigoma Offshore 120m | ecosystem: Environmental > Aquatic > Freshwater > Lake | place: Tanzania: Lake...
CACGCGAGGACGATTGCCCTGCCGGGAAGAACGATTGCCCAGCCCGCGAGGACGATTGCCCAGTCGGGAAGAACGATTGCCCAGGGAAATCTTGCTGCCGGACAGAGCAAGCCATCTCTCAGCTGGGCCAAGCGATCGGCCCAACGGGTTTTGTGGCCTCGCGCTTCAGTCGGTGAGGATCGAGATTCCGCCGAGTGGACTGATCCGGACTTTGACCGCATGATCCTCACCGGTGGGAGCCAACTCTTTCAGGTCCGACGGGGTGACGGCGAACTGCTCGCGTTGGGAATCGAGAACTTTCTTCCCTTCTGCATCCTTTCGTTCTGTTGCCGAGCGAGCATCCCAATGAGGGACAACGACGATGCTTTGCGGCTTGTCGAGTTTAGCGACGACAAAATAGCCGACTTCTTTGGTCTGCTTATGTTTCATCATGAGCATCTCACCCTCGGACAGACTCATTACGAATTTGCCGCCCTTGTCCACGTTTTCGGAACGGTCAATGACGGGGTGAGCTTTCTCGATGCGGCCCAACTCAGAATGGAACTTCGCTCGTGCGGCTTTCGAGAGTTTGCGGAGCACTTTGAACTTCGGAATTCCCGCCTCGCGGAAGGCACGAAGCCTCGCGAGCTTTCGTTCCGCGGCCCGGAATGCCGTTACGATTTCGCCTGTCCAAATCTCTTGTCCTTGGTTGTTCTTCGCAACACGGATTTCGATGTGGTGATTGTTCCCGCCGACGTAGGCGCGCTTTGAGGCAGGGTCTTCATCGTGAACCATCTTGCCGGTGACGTAATCCGGTCGCTTTCGGTCGATGACAACTGGGCCGCTCATCGTTCGCAGCAAGACAACCGAGCGGATCGGGACACCAGATGCCTGACAGATCGCCCCGGCTTCGACGGCTTGTTTGAGTTGGTTTTCCGTGAAGTCATCGGGGTTGATGAAATGGGCTTCGCCGACCGGTTCGCCGCTCTTGTTTCGTTTGACGTAATGAAAACTGCTGAGGCAATCGCGGAGACGCTGGCGAAGTGCGATGTCTCGGACGATGCCGCTCTTTCCCGGCGGAGGATCGACCTCCTTCGGCGTGAAACCGAGCGATGTCACGACGGACTTTGCCCATTTGCGAGCCGTCTTGTCGTCCACCTTTTTTTCCTTGAGCCTCTTCAGTGTCAGACGCTCGATGGCCGCTTCCTGAGTTTCGGGACGCGGCTTTCGCAGATGGTTCGGATCCAGTTGCAGCACGCTTTTCTTGGCGGTGTAGTTCTCGGTCAGATTTCCACCGCGATCGACGACCGGGCCAAACAGTGTTTCTTCGTGCAACGCACCGATCAGCTTGCGTTTCACCGGCCGGTGCGCGACCGGACGTTCGAGCGGTCCCTCGCCGAATACCGCGCGTTGCACGGCCGCGCGGAATTCGTCGCGACTCTTGTAGGCCACGGGCAGCGGCAACGGATGTTGGCGGCGGTAATGGTCCATCGCCTCTTCGTCGGCCGTATTGATATTCGCTTGGTCCGCCGCCAGCTCGCGAGCCTCCCAAGCTTTTCGCACTTGCTCCGAACAAAGTGCGATCACGATGGCGTCGATCGCGTGATGGCGATGATCGCCCCGGTTTTTCTCCTTGAGTTCGTGTTCTTGCTCATTGGTCAGCCCGTGGGCCTTGGCACCATGACGGTCAAAGAACAGTCCCCATTCGCGGCGCAGTCGGCTGGTCCAGAGGCCATCGTTGGCGAAGATTTTCCGTGGTTCCGGATTTTGTTCGGTGCCAGTGCTCCGTTCCGGCAATCCTTTGCCGTCATACAGGGCATCGGCGAGGTAAGTCATCACTTGCCGTGCGGCGTACTTGGTTGCGGCACCTTGTTGCTCGGTCATCTGCTGAATGTCTTTGATGTCTTTCTTGAATTGTTGGATTTTCAATTCGTCATACGTGGGACCCCAGCGGCTCGGAGCACCGGCAAAATAGCATAACCATAGGGAGTCGCCGGTCAGGTCTCTGACCTGCCAAGGGTTGGGACGCTGGATGTCGGCGAAGATTCCTTCGATCCAACGGAAGCCCTCTTCAAAGCCGCCGGTAAGGGTCGCTTGCCAATACTGGCGGGGTGTGCGGCGGCCCATGTCGCGGTTACAGGCGGTGTGTGCGAGCACCAGATTGCCAAGTCCGTTATGGCCTCCGCTGGCCTTGGGTATGATGTGAGCCACCTCGCATCCTTCTCCGTTCGCCGCCATCCGCGGTGTGATCTTCGTCTTCACTTTCTGGTTCCCGCAGAGCGGACAGACCCCATCCTGCTGGACGCAGAGCACGACACGCTCAACGGCGGCACGTTGCTGCGTGGCGCTCACCGCACTGAGTCGGTGAGCGTCGATGATGTCATTCCGAATCCGATTGCGCAAGCGGTTCATGAACAGCGTTCGATCGGAGTCCTCCTTTCCCATCTTGGCTTCACGGGCGAGTTCGACATGAATCTCGTCCGGCTTGCAGCCGAGGTTGGTGAGGTAGTCGATGATGTGCCGACGAACCTCGTGGATGGTTTTGCGAACGACTGGATTGCTGATGAGCGGAGCCGGTGGCGGTTCATGCAGCGGCAAGCCATCGGGGCCATAAACCGGCCCCTTGTTCTTCATCAACAAGTGCTTCTTCATATAGTGGCGGTCGCGGGCTGTCGCTCCTTTGGTTCCAGTCGCATATCGGCGTCGGGCATGTTCATCCAACGGCTTGCCGGTCGTGACATCCAGAAAATTCTGGTCCTTGGCGATCCGCTTGCGAGCTTCGATCTGAGTGACCCAACGAGTCACGCCCGCTTGCTGCGCGTCAGGCCACGGCTCCTCCCGATCCATCACGGTCAAAAGGTTGCGCACCGCGCGCCGGCTCATCTTGAGACGCTTGGCGTCGGGCCGAGGCCGCTTCTTCCAGGCAGCAACCAATAAATCGGCCTGCGCTGTGTTGAGTCCGGCCCACTCTTGCATGACCAATGCCTTGAGTTTCTCATCGTGCGTCTCGTCGTCCGGATCGTGCTTGAGGATCGCGCGATTGATCCCTTCACGCGACCGCAAAGGCAATTGTTGCCATTTCGCGGCTGTGATTGCCCCGTGGATGATCTCGCGGCTAAACCAATCCGTGTTGATCGTTCGCTCTTTGTCCGCCTCGATGTTGAAGCGGAATGCCGATGTTTTGCTGGCGTTCCCCCAGCCCATCAGGTCGCGAAGGTCGGTCACGGTGACCGACCGCTTCGGCTGGCCTTTTTGTTTTCCTCGTGTCACCTCGCCGAGCGGCCCGCTCAAGTAATTCTTGATCTGGCTCCGTTCCGCAACCGTGAGTGATCGCGGCTGCTTCCCACGCTCAATGATCTTGAGATTGTTGATGGTCTCGACGACCAAGTATCGCGACGCATCCATATCTGCGTGCGGCACGCACCGTTCGGTGGGTTCGAGAACGCACCGCCCAAGCGTGCCCAAGTCCCACGTCTGCATTCGCTGACCGAACAGCAACCCCTTGTGCCGCCAATCGGAATTGCGAGAGTCGTGGTCCAACGCGAGGCGCAGTTCATCGGTCAGAATCTTCGCCAGCGGCCCACCAAGACGTTTCTGGGCATCCCAAAGTTGGGCGAACTCATCACGGATCATCGCGCGGTCCGCACAATGCTGATAGCTTCCCGCCTTGTTGCGAACTGCGCTGCGGTACTCACGCGGACCTTTGCGACTGTCTTTTGGCCGATTGTCCTTAGTCGTGATTTGCGTGATGCTTTTGTCACGCAGTTGGGCGATGAACTCGCCGTAGGTTCGAGCGCCGCCTTTTCGCATTTGCGACTGCACTTCGCCGATAGCTTTTTTGACTTTTCCATCCTCGCGATCACTGTCTGCCGCCTCCGGATCATCCGGATCAACGATCCGTAATCCAAGGGCACCTCGCCGCTGCGCCAAGTGGAGAAGCACGCGACCGAATTCACACGGGGTCAGCGCGGTCGTCAGTGCTTGGCGTCGAAGCTCCCAAGGATCGGTCTCCTGCAACAGCTCTTTGAACTTGGCAGCGTCTGCTGGCAAAAGACTCACGGCAATCAGTTTCATCCGGAGCAGTCGCTTACGCTGTGCTCTCCGCGCAAGAGTAATCCGCGACCGTCTCGTCGCGCGGCGTTTGGCATTCTTTGGATCGCCACGTTTCTCGTCGGACTCATCCACACCTGCCGGAAATATGCTCAAGCCGACGGTGATTTCGCCGGTCTGATGGTCAATCCACGCAGACCCAACCGAATTCGAGCCAACGTCCAACCCCATTGAGATCGTCATGTTGAGTCCGCCTTACTTGACCGCAGTTTTCGGCTGGCTACTATGCACGCGGGTGTAACCAACCCTGACCTGTGGTTTTACGCAACAAGATACAAATCGCAGGCACCGCCTTCGGGCGACCGCCGCAGCTCGCACAAACGACCTGCGGTTTTTTTGTCGACTGTGACAGCATCGTAAAGCGAACAACCGAGTTCGCAACGCAACACGTCAGTCGCGTACTCATTTGGCCTGTGAGTCTTTTCGCAACAAGACAAAACATTCGCAGGCACTGCCCCACGGGGCAACCGAGCCGCAACCGCAAGGTGGCGGCTTTTTTCTTGCGCGGCGCATCGCCGCTGCGACGACTACGAATCCGGTTTCAACAGATGCAGGTTCGCGATCGTGATGCCCGACAGCATCGAGCCGATAATCCCCAGGAAGCCTTGATCGGTGCCGCACAGGAACAGGTTTTCAAGGTGCGTCGTGCCAGTACGAATCTTGTGAGGTGCTCCGTAAACCGCGCCGTTGAGATGGCTGGTGAACTTGGTAATCGTGCGCGGCGTGAAGGCGTCGGTGTCGACGACGTGTGAGCGGAAGTCCGGCATGAATCGGAGCGCGGACTCCACAATACGTTTCGTCCAAGTCTCTTTCTGGGCGACGTATTCGTCCGGCGGCAGGTGCATCCAATAGTCGGGGTTCGCGAGAGCCGTGATGCGGACTCGGCCCTCGTCGAGCGGCGTGGCGTACTGAAAATTGTTGGGCGAGCAGATGATGCCGCTGCGCAAGTCGATCGGCTCGGTGGGGGCGTCGTACACGAAACGCTCATTGTCGTTGTAGAAGACAATCGTCTCGGTGTGTCCCAGCTCGGACGGCATGCAGTCGAGCGAGAAAATCGTCTCGACGAACGAGACGGCTCCCGGCTGATACGGCTCCTGTTCTGGCGGCGGGACATCGCACATCCGCATCGTCTCGGCCGAGCCTGCGCTCGACACGACATGCCTGGCCTCCAGCAACTCTCCGCTTTCAAGTTCCACGCCAGTGACTTTGCCGCCGCAAGACAAGATGCGTTTCACTCCCGAACGCAGTCGCAGTTCTCCGCCGAACTTCCGATACTGCTGAACCATCTTCCGCATGATGAGTCGCACACCCTCGTGCGGCCTGGCAAACCCTTCCAGGAAGATCGACTTGAACATGATCACGAATTGCGTGAAGTCCATGTCGTGAGCCGTCGGGCTGCCGTAGAACATCAGCGGGCAAAAGATCATGTCCACCAGCATTGGATCCGTGATCGCGCGGCGGACGATTTCGCGGGCGGAAGTCTCGCGGTTCGCGAGGTTCAACTCGTCATGCTGTTGGATTTGCGTGACAAGCCGCCGGAAGCCGTCGATCTGTGACGGAAACATTTCGGCGACTTGCTGCTCGAAAAATGCAAACTCATTCGTGAATCGCAACGTCACGCCGGGAAAGGCAACGCTCGAACCACACTGTGGAGTGAGATCAAAGTCTTCCCAGCGAAGTCGCAGTTGTCTCAGCAGTTTGCTCAGTGGCCCGGTCTTCGTGCCGGGCTTCGCGTAGTTGGTGATGGCGTGCAGGCCAACGTCGTGATCGCGCTTGCGGAGCCGATAAAACGAATTCAGCCCGCCGATCGTCGTGTGCTTTTCGACGATGCAAACGGGCCGCTCGTAATAGGCCAGGCGAATCCCCGCCGCAAGTCCCGACAAGCCAGCTCCGATGATGATGGTGTCGTACATCGGGGTAGCACACGCAACTCGCGTGCGTCAGACTTCATTCTGGGAATGACGCACGCAAGCCGCGTGCGCCACGTTACGCCGTCGCGGTTTGCAGCTTCGGAATCAGGTATTGGACAGTGCTGGCCATCGTGTTCAGGAAGCCGTAGTCCTCTTCCGGAATCTGCACGCGGTACAGCTTGCGGAGTTCCATGACGATGTCGAGGAAATCCATGCTGTCCAGTTCCATCTGTTCGCGAAATGGCACTTCGTCCTTCAGCGCCGTGAGGTCGTTATCCGGAGCAATCCGGCAAAGAATCTTCATGATGACTTGTCGAATCTGATCGGCGCTCATTCCTCTTGGTCTCCCGAATACCGTTTCACGATGACTGCGGAATTGATTCCCAACATGCCAAAAGAATTGTTGAGGATGTACTCGACACGGTCCATTTTCCTCGGCGTGTTGGCCACGATCTGAGGCAACGCACAACGAGGGTCTGGCTGGTCAAGATTGATTGTAGCGTGGGCAAAATGGTCGTCAAACGCGGGGAGATTCCCCAGAAGTTCCAGAGCACCCGCCGCTCCCATCGCGTGGCCGATGAAGCTTTTTGTGTTGTTGATCGCGAGGCTCATGCGATCTCCGAAGACCGAATGAATGGCCTGAGATTCTTCGATGTCACCCTGCTCTGTGGCGGTTGCGTGACTGCTGACGAGATCGATCGATTCCGGTCCAATTCCCGCACGTTGCAGCGCCAACCGCATGCATTCGGCTTGCCGGGTGGGATCGGGCAATACGAAATCGGTCGCGTCCGAATTCATCGCATGCCCCACGATTTCTCCGTAAATCCTGGCTCCACGCCGCAGCGCATCCGGCAGACGCTCGAGCGTGAGCAGTCCACCTCCCTCCGCGACGACGATGCCGTTGCGATCGAGATCAAACGGACGCGACGCGCGTGTCGGTTCGGGATTTGTGGCGAGTGCTCCCTGACTCTTGAATCCGGCGAAGATGCCGAACGTGTGAATGCTCTCGGAGACTCCGCCGGCAATCGCCAAATCGACTTCGCCCAGGCGCAGCATCTGCAAACCTTGAATGAAACCCGCGTTGCCGGCGGCGCAAGCAGCACCAATACACAGATGTGGACCGGTGATCCCCAGGCTGAGTGTCACTTCACCCGCGGGGCTGTTTGCGACGGTTCGCGGATTGTGATGGTGTGACCAAACGCTCGTGTCATAGTTGAATTTCGAGATCTCGAAGATTTCATTCTCGGTCTCGACGTTGCCGTGCTCGGTGATCCCGATGAAGACGCCAACACGATTCTTGGGGACGTCGGGCCAAGACAGCCCACTCTGCTGGACCGCTTCATTCGCACAATAAATCGCAATGGAACCGGCTCGCGTCCCGCGGCGGACGTCTTTGCGCTTCTGATATCTCAGCGGATCGAAATTGCAGACTCCGGCCAGAGTCTCGCCGATGTAGCGTATCTCGTAATTGCTGACGCCGGATTTGCCCGCCAACAAGTTGGCTCGAAATTCGGCGAGAGAATTGCCGTTGGGAGAGGTCAGGCCAATGCCCGTAATGACAATGCGTTGATTCGGATCAGACATCGGTGAGCCGCCACCCTCAAACAGCATTCGATCCGACCGCCCAGGCGGCCGAGGGGAGGAGGAGATTAGCTGCGGTTGTAAGGCCTCGCAAGCGGCCGAATTACTGCACTGTCGAGACTTCCTGTTGCTCGATTTCGCCGAGCGGTGCTATGTTCCGCTGGCTACTCCCCGTCTCTTCGGAATCCCTTCCGACCTCGGTCGTTCGACCATTCGATTTCCTGTCGATCATCCTTTCCCTCCCCATTCCCTTTCAATGCAGTTCGACTGCATGGAGTTTTCCATGTCGCGCATTTTGGCGTTGGCATTCATGGCGATCAGTTTCACTTCGATGAACGTTGTCGCCCAGGAACTCAGAGTTTACACGAGGGTGTTCGAACTGGATGCGAAAGAGGACGGCCAGCCAATCGTCCGCAGCCAGACCGTGTTCCATGCCGGCAAGGTTTACGATGCGATTCCTGCGGCAGGCGAGGTCACGATCTTGGAGCCGGTCCAGCGCCGAATCCGGATTCTGAACCCTAACAAGGGCTGCATCGCCAGCGTGGACTTCGACGAATTGCGGCACATGTTGAGAACGGTGGAGGATCGATTTGCGCAGTATCTGCCTGACATGGAACGCAAAAAAAACAGCTCACTCGAACAGTTGGAGTCTCTGCGATTTCAGCTACGACCGTCATTCGAGGTCGAGTTCGATACCGGAAAAAATCGACTGCGGTTGTTCAGTAAATGTGTGTCCTACGAAGTGGAGGGACAGGTCTGCGATCGCCCCGATTTCCTCGAAGCGTATCTGGCCTATGCCGATTGGACATGCCAGTTGAACTATGTACTGCACCCGCAGCCTCTTTTGCCGAACGTCCGATTAGAACTCAACGAGCAATTGCGGCGGCGCAAACTAATACCGACTCGGGTTACTTTGCGTGCGCAATTGGAACGCCCGCTGAGCCTCAGAGCCGAGCATTCGCTGGACTGGGCGCTCGACTCACGCGATCGGCAGAGCATTCATAAATGGGAGTCCTTGCTCCGCGATCCCAAACTGCAAAAAGTCTCACTCCCGGAGTACCAACGAATCGCGCTCGGACAGAAGATCGCCAAGGCGAAGTGAGCCGAAGTCAAAACTAAAATCCTCTCCAATGGAAGCCATGCTGCCTCCGCGTGCGTCCCTTTGGAGAACTTCGAGTTTCCCACGGCGCACTTCTCGGCCTGCACGCCAAACGCAATTGGCGTGATCCCAATGATCTGCCGAGGCTCGGCACATTCGCCGTAATTGGGCGGCTCGCAGTTCCGATCCGAAAATTCGGTGCGGTGACAGATTCGCCGAATACCGTGCGGTAACTTTTGGCGGTCCTTGGAATTCGTTACCGCCCAGAGGAAATCCGAGGTTCCGTGGCCTCGATGAAACCATTGTCCGTGAAGAGCCTTGCAAGCGTTTTCGGGTTCGGTCATGTTATGGCGACCGCGAATTAGCACACATTGAATGATGCCACTCTCCGACTTGTCCCGTTGATTTGGCGAGCAATCGACCGAATCCGATTCCGCTCACTTTTCATTATGCATCTGTTTTTCCACACGAACGAATTCACGAGGAGGCAACATGAAGTTTGCTGATCGCGTTCCCGTCGCGAGTCTGGTTCACTTGTTGCGAATCGGCGCCCTGTGGGTTGGCTTGGCGGCGTTCTCGTGTGGTCTTGCGAAGTCCGAGAATTGGCCGCAATTCCGCGGTGCAGACGGAACGGGAGTCAGCGCCGAGAAGGGGATTCCGACCTCTTGGAGCCAAGGCGACTATGCTTGGGACGTGGCCATTGATGGCATCGGACATGGTTCGCCGGTGGTTTGGGGAAATCACGTCTTTGTCACCTCCGCCGAAGACGGTGGTGCCATTCGCAGACTCGTTTGCCTCGATACGCAGACTGGCAAGCAGCGTTGGTCTCAATTGATCGGAATGAACCGCTTTGTGCCCGGCAATGCCAAGAGCAGCCATGCATCCAGTTCGCCGGCGACCGATGGTGAGCGAGTGTATGTTCTGTTTGCCGACAAAGAGAATTACCTCGTTGCAGCCTTCGATTTCGCGGGTGAGTTGTTGTGGCGACGCAGCCTCGGAGCCTTTGAAAGCCAGCATGGCGTGGGAGTCTCACCGATCGTTGTCGGAGACATGCTGATTGTCTGCAACGACCAGGACGGACCAAGTTCCATTTTTGCGCTCGACAAGAAAACGGGAGGCACTCGCTGGGTGACTCCCCGAACCTTCCGTGGTCAATCGACGTCGTACTCCACACCAATGGTTTGGCGTGATGGAAAAGGACCTCTGCAACTGATCTGCGCCAGTGGCCCGATGGGCATCAGCAGCCTCGATCTGCAAACAGGAGCACCGAACTGGCACTCTGGAGAGTTCCCGCTGCGGACGGTGGCATCGCCGGTTTACGCGGGTGGTCTATTCATCGCGTCGTGCGGTCAAGGTGGCCGCTATGGCGTGTTGCAGGTTGCCGTGGATCCGGCTTCTCGTGACGAAAACGGCTTGGCAAAGGTCATCTGGAAACGAGAAAAAATGATTCCATACGTGCCAACACCGATTGTCATCGGCGAACATCTGTTCGACTGGACTGACGAGGGAATCATCGCTTGCGTAGATGCAAAGACCGGCAAGGACGTTTGGGTGAAACGATTGGGAGGTAATTTCACCAGTTCATTGTTGTGCATTGACGGAAAGATTTACGCCGTGGGTGAGGGCGGAAAGGTGACGGTGATCGAGGCAGGGGCAGAATTTAAAGAACTCGGAAACTCGGATCTGGGTGATTCCAGTTATTCGACCCCAGCGATCGCCAATGGTCGCTTGTTTCTGCGTACGTTTTCGCGATTGAAATGTCTGCAAGCCAAAAAGAGTTGATCGGCAGGGCGAGACGGACGAAGGTCTTTGCAACGGAACTCAACATGCCGAATTGGCTCGGTGGAGATTGTCCCTCGTGTGGCCAATGGATGCCGCCCAATCAGGTAAGGTGCCGCAATTGCCGCGTGCCGCTCAATGAAGATCTGAAGCCCGATAGTGTCGAGATCCCTCAGTTCGTCCCGCTGCAAGAGGTTGACAGCATGGTCGAAGTTTCGCCGACTGGCTACTACATCCTCTGCCCGCATTGCGACAAGGAATTGCGGATCAACCGTAAGTACATCGGACAGGGGGTCTCGTGCAAATTTTGCGCGGGCTCGTTCCGCTTCGATCTCTCCGGCCCTACCGCCAAGCCCGTGGCGTTCTATTCCGACTGCCCGCACTGTCACGAAGAACTGCGTGTCGCAATCAAGTACCTCTACATGAAGGTGGCCTGTAAACTTTGCAGTGGGAAAATTCACTTCATCCCGAATTCCGGCGACTAACGGTTGTTGTCAATTCCCAACCCGTCCCTGTTTCTTTGGGAGAGGATGGCTGAGGGCCGGGTGAAGGACTCGATTGTCATTGTGCTCCCTTGAGTTGATCCGATGTTCGTTCGCCCGCTTGATCCCGGTACTGCAGTTCTGCTGATCGCTCACGGCAGCCGTCTTGCCGCCGCAAATGCCGACTTGCTTCAGCTCGCCGAGCAACTCCGTTCCCGCTTCCCCGGCCACGTCATCGAGACCGCGTATCTGGAACTGACCGAGCCGACGATTCCAAAAGGTGCTGAACGGTGCGTTACACTCGGAGCAAAACGAGTGTTACTGCTGCCGTACTTCCTCTCCGCCGGCACACACGTCACGCAAGACCTGAGCCGCTTTCGCGCTCAATTCAGTGAGCAATGGCCGAGTGTCCGCTTTGACCTCTGCCCACCGCTCGGCTTGCACCCACTGATACTCGAGATCGCCTGCGACCGGTTGAGCGAGCAAATGTGACGATTTAGCGTGCGGTGTCTCAGCATCGCTTTGACTTTTGGGGCCGGTAACGCGGAGTGTGCGATCGAGAACTCTCCGTGCCGCGCGATCCAAAGCGGCGCTGATACACCGCACTCCAAAATCACTTGGGCTCCACCTTTTGCCGTTGTGACAGCAGAAAGCTGAGCAAGTCCAAGAACTCGCGTTCGTTCAAAATCTCTGCAACATCGGCCGGCATCAGCGACAGTGTCGACTTCACGCTCTCGTCAACGTCGGCAAGCGGGACAGTGAACTCCTTCCCCTTGTTGTCGGCGAGCACCAAGGTTGCTCCTTCCTCGCGGCGGATCAGGCCGGCGAAGATTTTGCCGTCCTTCGTCACAATCGTGGTCGTGCGGAAATTCACATCGACGTTCCGATTCGGATCGAGCACATCTTCGAGCACTCGCTCCAACCCGCGCTGGCCGATGCCGTCGAGTTGCGGTCCAACGACCGTTCCTTTCCCGGCCACTTGATGACACACACCGCAGTGCTTCGCGAACAACGCTGCCCCCGCCTTCAATGATGGCCGCTTCGCGACATCTACGTCCGATTGAGCCGCGAGAAACGCACCGTGCCGCTGCTCGATCAGCTTTTGCAGTACGGCATCGTCATCCCTGAGGTTCGCAGTGAGTTCGGTGATCCGCTTTGAAAATGTTTCCGACTTCAGCACCTCAAACCGCTGCTTGACGGTCGGCCGAGTCAACAATCTCGGCGAGACATGCCCGTCCATCGCCAGACGCAACAACGCTTCCGCGCCCGTTGCGTCCGAAGCGAGCGACTCGGCCAACCGAAGTTGCAAACGCTCGGGAATCGCCTTCATGGCTGCAAGCAGCAGCAGCCGGACGCTCGCACCCGGTCGATGACCGTTAGCCACCTCCTGGGCGATTATCGACCGCAGCGATTCAGGCAGCGAGACCTCCGCGATCAGCGGCACAAGAGCCGAAAGGATCGAATCCGGCTGCAGCGTGAGCACCGCTCGTGCGAATGCCTCTTTGGCTCGCGCGTGAGTTTCGCGTGAAGTCAGCCGATCTGAAATTTGAGATTTCAAACCTGAGATTTTGAAATCCGCCACCAAGTTCGCCGCTGCGATCTGTTGCTCAAACCCCTGACTGGGATTCAACCCCTCCACCGAAAACCGCCCCACCGCCAGCCACGCATACGCATTTCCCCCATCCGCATCGAGCAGTTCGACGTAGCCACGTTTGCCGGTGAACTCCGCCAAGTCCCACTCGATCCGCTGAGCCGTGTCGTTGCGCGGCGGCAGCGCTTCGCGGAGCAGCGCGTGGGTCGCGGCGTCTCGCAGGCGGATGTAGTTCTTCGGGTTGAACGGCGCACCGGGCAGGCCGTTGTGTCCGGCGCACCAGAATGACAGTTTCGCCGGCAACTCAAACGGCTCACTGCGAGACAGCCCGGTCAGTTGCTCCCCCTTCACCAAGCTGTCGAAGAAAAGCGATCCCTTATCGCCATCTTGCGAAACCCTCGCCCGCAGTCCCCACGGACTGTCCGGCTTCGGCTTGCCAGGAACGACCTCGTTCGCCCACGACAAACTCGCACCGCTCGACGACTCAAGCAGCTTGCTGGCGAGTTCGGTTGCCCAATCGCGCAGCGAGACATCAGGGGACTCGCCGCGTTGTTGCAGTGCAACTCGCAATGTGGAGAGCAGTTCGAGTTGTTGTTGAACGTCGTTGGCAAATCGTTTACGAACGATTCCGATTAGCTGACTCGCGATCTTTGTGTCGGCGTAGCGAGCTGCATGTTGGACCATCGGCAAAAGCGTCTCAGGCGGTTCGTCGTACTTTTTGAGATGTCCAATAACAAATCTCGCCGCCTCGGCGGTTTTGATCGCAATAGCGAACTCGGTTAATTGCCTCGAAGAGCCTTCGTTAAGCGGCGCGCCGGCCTGAGCCTCAAATTGACCGGGCCTGGCGAAACAATCTCGGATCGCGATCCGAACAACTTGTCGGAGGTGGCTGTCGTCCGCCGCGATGTTTGCATTGGTCGTCAGTAATGCCGCGAGATTGACCGGCGATGGCGCTTTGCCGAGGGCATCGGCGGCGGCTCGTCGGACAAACGGGTCGTTGTCGGTCAACCGATCACGAATCGCTGCGTCAACGGGATCGTTCTCGGCGTCGAGTAATTCGGCATTGAGCTTCATCACCATCGCGCGAACTTCGGGAGCCGCATCTTTCGCCGCGGCGATCACATCGTTCTCGTTGCAGTCGGTCGATTGGTCGAGGAGCGCATAGGCCATGCTGCGAGCGTGCGGGTTCTTGGAATTCGCCAGGACGCTTCGGAACATCCCAACCAATTCGTCATCGACATTGACGGCGGCAACACCGTTTGGATCCGTGTAATTCTCTGTCGTCAATTCATTGAGCCGTTCGAATGCCAGCGACCGCACTTTGAGATTGGCGTGGCCGAGCAGGTCGATCAACTCCGCCTTCTTGGCAGTTCGCAAATCCGGCATCTTGAATTGCGGCGTGGTCTTGTGGACCACTCGCCAGAGGCGGCCTCGGTGGCGATCGCGGCCGGGATGTTTCAGATCGACTTCGTAGTGGCCGATGATTTTGTTGTAGAAGTCGGCGATGTAGAGCGCTCCGTCGGGGCCGCATTGCAGATCGACCGGGCGGAACCATGGGTCTTTCGAGATCACGAAGTCGGGCTCTTCCTGCGCCAGGATCGTCGAGCCGTGATACTCCGGGCGATCGACGTTGACTCGGCTGGTCATCACGTTGCCGGTGAAGAATTTCCCTTCCCATTCCTGCGGGAAGTGCCCGCCGTAGTAGGCCACGATGCCGCAGTTGGCGGTCGTGCCGTGCGTGTGCTGCATGATCTCCGGCACAAAGCCCAGGCCGTCGTGAGGCTTGCCGAAGCTCTGGTAGTAGCCGCCGCGCAGCAACTGCGTGATCGGCTTGGTGTGGCAGTCGGCGGTGAAGATGTTGAACAGCGGATCGAAGCACATGCCGAACGGGTTCACCTGCCCATGCGTAAAATGCTCGATGCGGCTGCCGTCCATGCGGAAGCGGAACGTGTTGCCCGACGACATCTCGACGACATGCCCATCCTTGCCCGCAACTTTGCTGATGTTGTTGAAGCCGTGGCAGGCGTAGATCCACCCGTCGAAGCCGCGTCGAAAGGCATTGCACATGCCGTGCGTGTCCCGCTCGTAACCAAACGGGCCGTAGAGCTTGATCCGCTCATCGCAGACGTCGTCACCGTTGGTGTCTCGCAAGTCCCAAATGAACGGGATGCTGAACACGATCGCCCCGGAAATCGTCTTTCCGGTCTTATCGTCCTTGCGGCTGGGATACGGGTAGATACCGATCGGGATGTTAAGTCCATCGGCGAACGTCTTGATGACATTTGCTTTGCCGTCGCCATCGGTGTCGTGCAGGATCTTGACCGAGTCCCGCCCCGGCTTGTCGAGCGGCACGGCCCACGGATACTCCAGCGAATCGGTGATCCACATGCGGCCTCGCTCGTCAAAGGCCATGTTCATCGGCTTGAAGATGTCCGGCTCAGCGGCGACGAGTTGAACCTCGAAGCCGTCCGGAACAACCAGTGCTTTTTGTTCATCAGCCGGCGAAAGTGGATCGCTCGGCCGCACTCCGGCGGCGAACGGATCTTGCGCGACGGCAGCGGGGATCATGAGTGACAGGCTCAGCACAACTAACACCAGATTGCCCAACGGGCGTTTCACAATGACGTCTCCTTCGGTGCGAATTGAATTCGAGGGATGTTATCGTGGGCATTCAGCCGCACCAAAGCTGCGGCGATGTTCGCCGGAAGCGATGGTTTCCGCGTCCTCCGTGTCTCGACTTGTCCAAATGAGGACACGGACTTCACGGAACATACGGATCGGGAACAAATCAGAGGGACATTGCAGGAGTTGGTTCACAAGGCCACACTGCAAATCATGGGGAGCACTCTTGACATGCTGGCCGCGAACGCCGAACAACTTTCGCTCGGACCGGCCGATGACATCCGCATCGGCACGTCGCAGGTCTTTTTCGTCGAAGGCCGCGAGATCAGCGTGTTTCGCCGTGAGAGTGGCTGGTTCGCGATCGACAACCACTGCCCACATCGCGGAGCGTCACTCGCGGCCGGAAAGTGTGGCGAGTCGGTCGTCACCTGCGGATGGCATCACTGGCAGTTCGACCTGCACACCGGCGAAGCGATTGGCCGGCCCGGCTTCAAAGTCGGCACGCACGCGCTCGAAGTTCGCGACGGCGAGTTGTGGATCACGCTCTCCTCGGAGCCGGAGATCACCCATCAAGTGGCTGGCCCCGCCGACGATTCCGCCAATGACATCGACCAAGCGGTCGATTGGCGAAATGCGTCGCGCTGTCTCGTCCGCTACGGGGCAATGGCTTGGACGGGATACTTCCGGTATCGCTCGACCGACCCGCTCGAATGTCATCACGGCGAGCGAGTACTGATCGAAACGCCGCGAGGTGTCGAAGTCGGCGAAGTCCTCTCACCGCTGATGACCGATCCGCCGCTCAATGATGTCGGCAAAGTAATCCGGCCAACCGGTGAGCTGCAAAGAAAACTCACATCGATGGAATCGTTCGAGCACGTCCGCAGCCAACGTGATGCTCGGCAGCAAGCGATCCTCCAAGAGTTACTCGACACATCCTCGCGACGCATCTCTGAGCTTGGCGTGCCGGTCGATATTGTCGATGGCGAGTTGCTGTTCCATGGCAAGACACTGGTATTGTATTTCCTCGGCACACCGACGGACGATTTGGGAGTGCTCGCCTCGGAACTCAGCACAGGCCGCGAGTTCAACGTGATCTTCAACTCGGTTCTGGAAATCGCCGCACCGGTCGCGTCGTGCGGCTGCAGCGGAGGTGGTTGCAGTGTGAAGTGATCGGCGTGGCCAGCCACTGCTGTTCATTGCCGTTTGGTTGCGTTAGCGTGACTTACGCGCGGCGTTCTCCTTTGTCGGCCGTTGCGAATTCGTCGCAGAAGTTTGCTGTTGGCTGACGGTACTGCCAAAGAAGGTGGGGGTCAGCAGATGCAAGAGCACAGGGACTCGGCCACAAGCGACGCGTGACGTTTTCAGCCGCGGTACGTTGCGTGAGCGTTTGGCGTTTCCCACAACGAGACTTTAATCACAGGGAAAACCTGCGAATTCGTAAATTGGAAGATTGTTTTGGCGATGATCTCCGCCGTCGGGTTCGCCGGCAGGATGAACAGCGGCTCGCCAAGCTGTTGCAGGGACGTCAACGCCGGGTCGTTCTCGTGCAGAATTATGCGGTGATCAAGCTGCTCGTCGATCCACGCCCGTACAACCTTCTTGATGCCTGAGAAGTCCATCAAAATCTCGCGCGAATCCAAGTGAACGCTTTCAAGAACGATGACCACTCGACCATTGTGGCCCTGGAGATTGCGAAACTTGCCGGAGTCATTCAGCAGCCGGTGGCCGTAGCAAAAGTCGACATGTTGCGAGACTTGAAACAGGCTTGTGTCGCCTTTTAAACAGTCGCCTGACACAGCAGGAGATCAAGACGGACGTCAAACAACGTCAGTCAATTACCAAGCCAGTGGCGACCAGATCTTGGCAGACTTGTGACCTCTCGGCTCACAAACAAAGTTTTTTGGCCTGACACCCGACGCTCAATCGTCCATCGGCAATTCATCGATGGGGACGATCTTCACGCGGTTGTCGGGGCGAGGGGACCGATAGTACTCAAACAGCGTGGAGTACGGCGTCCCTTCTGGGGCGTGCAGAAAAGTTCCTTCGATGCCCCATTTGCTCTCGATGATCACCGTGCCATCGTTGAGCACTCCACGAACCAAGCCCGTGTGAACGATGTGGCGATTATCAGATCGGTACACAATGACATCACCAGCTTTCGGTTCGGCATCGACCTCATAGCCGTTATCGTCCAAAATCTGCTGGACGGAATCCCCCGAAATCAAGTATTGCGAATCCAAGAAGACCCAGCCGTGACAATTGGCCATGCGATCGGCAGGACCACGTTGAATCGTCGATTCCATGAAGTCCACGTTGAAGGCTATATCTTCATCGAGAGATTCCTCTCCAAGGTCTTCCATCCGATACACTCGAATGGGGCGATTTCGATCCGTCATCGCCACGAATTCATGGACCACTTTCTTATTCCGCGGAGTGCTTAAGAGCAGTGTTGGGGTCGTCGCCGGTGGAAATAGCCGTTCTTGAAAACGTTGATACGACCAGCCAGCGAGACTTGCGGACGAAAGCAGGATCACCCAGCAAGAGAAACGAGTCCGAAAAAGAGACCGCGGAATCTTCGAGTGGCTGAGATGCAGCCAGGTCAACCCGGCTGTCGCTGCGATCACGGCAACCGTGCCGAGCATGCGCATGTTTTGGCCAAGTTGACTCTGAATGACGTTGAGACCATCCACTGCCGTCAAACACACAACGATGGTGGCAGCAAGTGCCGTGACTCGCTGCCAGCGTCCTGAGCCGTCAGGTGTGCCAAAGACAAATCTCCAGAAATAACCCGCGACTGCATACAAACTGATCGCAAACACGATCAGCCAGTACGTCGAGGAGACTTCAAAGAGTTCACTCCGCGGAATCATCGCTTCAAATCTTTGCCGTAACGATGATGGAATTCGTTTTCGCTGAGAACCAATCGGCAGCTCAATCAGGTCTCGCCACCAGTGCGAGTTCAGATTGGCCTTGGCTCATCGACAGGTGCGACGCCGAGCACGACGTCGAATCGTGCCGCAAGTTCGTCGAGTCGCTCCAGTCGGTCGGGACTCCGCGAGAGTCACCGACCGCCGCACCATTCGGTCCGCGGAACCGCGACCCGTCGGCGGCGTGTCCGACCGCCCCGCTCCCCAAGACGACCAGGGCGAGCACCAAAAAACATCCCCATTCTACGAGTCCGCTGTATCACGAGTGGCCCTTGGAAATCGTCGTGACTGACCACCACTTGACAACAAGACCGCCGCAGCGTCCCTACGGGAATACCCCGATGAAAGGAGACATTCGGTCGAAGATTCACGCCGGACCAAAAGCGACGAAGGACGGGCAAGTGTACCCGTCCTTCGATCTGGCAATTAAATTAGTTGTCCGATTTCTTCTCGTCCGCCTTTTTGTCGTCCGCCTTTTTGTCTCCGTTTTGCGGACGACGTTGCGGGCGACCGTTGGGGTTCGCTCCCCCCTGCCCCGGACCACCTCGGCCACCGCCAAAGTTCGGACGCAGAAGAGCAACGTCGAACGCCTTGCCTTTCATCTTTTCAAATTGAGTCTTCTGATCGGCCGTCAGAACTTCGCTGAGTTGCTTATCCCGTGCCGCATTCATTTCCGTCATCTTCTTCATGATCTCTTCGAAGTTCAGACGCTCTCCGCCGCCACCGCCCCCTAGGCCACCACGCGGCAACAGTTCACGTTGTTTGCCTTCGAAATCTTTGGTGATCGCAGCCAATTTTTCTTGCTGATCCTTAGTAATCTTCAAGGCCGCCACGACTTCGGCATTTTGGTAGGCTTGAGCACCCGATGCCTGAAGCTGAATCTGCTTCAGTCGGTCACGTTGTGGACCATCCAGGATTTCATCGAGCTTGGGTTGGAACTTGTCGTTCACTTTCTTGATCGACTCGGCCATCTTCTCGCGGGCCTTGGCGCGCTCTTCGTCCGATTGATCCTGTCCGCCGAAACCTCCCGTGAATGCCGATCGCATTTCTTCACGGACCTGATCGCCCAGCGTTTTGACGTCGCCAACTTGCTCGTCGCTCAGATTCAGTTCTTTTTGCACGGCTTCATTCGCCACCAGCGTGAGCGAGGAATTCCCGCCACCGCCGAAGCCGCCGCCAAATCCCCCGCCAAAACCACCTCCAAAGCCACCCGGTCGGCCCCCTTGTCCGCCACCGGGACGCTGTTGAGCGAACGCCACCGACGAACTGAGCAACAATGCCACGACCGCGAACCATTGAATACGACGAAACATGAGAGCTTCTCCTTTTTTCAGCAGACCAACTTAGGGACTATCGCATATCGGACTTCTGTCCCAGCCAGCGGTGGCTGTGGCGATACGAACGACTGGACTACGTTCCAGTCACGAATGAAAACCCGATGCCGTCATAAGGTTTCACAAATTCTGAACATCTTTGCCAGTTTCCGGTGATAATGGCAATCGAACCTCCAGCGTGGTTCCCTGTTGCGGTTCGCTGCGAGCGATAATCTGGCCGCCGTGCGCCTCGACAACCGATTGGCAGATCGCCAGCCCCAATCCCGTCCCTCCCTCGGCCCGCGTGCGTGCTTTGTCCACTCGATAAAACCTCTCAAAAATGTGGGGCAATTCCTCTGCAGAGATGCCGATGCCGTTGTCCGAAACGGACACGATCGCGTCCCCATTGACCCGCTCGACTCGTACGTCGACGCGCCCACCGACCTGGTTGTAGCGGATCGCATTCGCCAACAGATTGGTGACAACTTGGCCCAGTCGGTCTCGATCACCAACCACCGACAGGGGAGTCGCGACGCTGCGGAGGGTGATTTGCCTCTCGGCCGCCAGCGACCGCAGCAACTCGACCGATTCGTTGGCAACCTCGGCCAAGTCCAAAGATGAATGCTGCAAGTCGGGGTGCCCGGCATCGAACCGCGCGAGCAACAGTAACGAATCAATCAGCGACCGCATGCGGCGACCGGCTCGTTGGCAGGTCTCCAGTGCCGCGCGGTATTCGTCTGTTAAACGCGGCTTCGCGAGGGTGAGCTCCGTCTGAGACACAATTACCGCCAGTGGCGTGCGCAACTCGTGAGATGCGTCCGCCGTAAATCGCAACTGCTGCTGAAACGCCAATTGCAACCGATCGAACGTCTGGTTCAACACGAGAGCCAGTTGCCCCAGTTCGCTGTCGGTCTCTGCCAAATCGATCCGTTGCGAGAGGTTCTCTCCGGAAATGCTTTTCGCGATCACACTCATCGCCGTGATGGAGCGCAAAGTACGACCCGATAGCCACCCGCCGCCGACCACTCCCAAGGTCAGCACCGCCCATCCGCAAGCCGCCAGTAACCAACCGAAACTATGTTGCGCAGCAACGTCTTCTTGAATCGAACGCCCCACAAGAACGTGGTGTCCAAAACTCGTACAATGAATCACCTCTCGCAGCCCGCCCCGCGATTGCACTTCTTGCACGGGCATCGAATTCCACCCTTTAAATAGATTTTTGAAAGGCACCAGCGGCGCAAAGTACGATTTTCGGAGAATGACCCCGTCGCGGTCCCAGACGGTGTAGTGCAACGGTGCCTCTTCTCCTTCGAACAACGCGGTGAAGTCTTCGGGCAACCATTGCTCATCGGCGAGAAATGGCGTCGTTTCATCGCGCGGCTCTGCGTAGGGAAATGGCCATTGACCAATTCGCTGCACCCGAAACTCCTCGCTCAAACTGCGTTCATCTTCGTCAGCAGAGACCACGGGTTGCTGTGGGCTCTGCGGTGTTGGTTCATTCTCGGTTTTCGAAAGATTTGCAGAAGTCAAGTTCTGCAGCCACTCGCGTTCAACAACTCCGGGGAGTTCCATGGGTGGTCGCCAATTGCTCACCTGACCTTTGGGAAACAATCGCCGCACTCGTGACGTCAGCACCTCTGCCGTCCGATTTAATTCCGCATCAATCTGGTGCAGCCGGGTTTGCCATTGCAGGTGGTACACCACCACACCAAAGATCGACAAAACGGCCGTCAGCACCACGGCGTGCCAGGCCTGTATTCGCCATCGCAAGGACCGAATCATGATATTCTCGTCTGCGATAATTCGGCTGACTCAGCCTTGGATCATGTACCCTTGCCCGCGGCGAGTGGTGACAAACTCTCGTCCCAGTTTTTTGCGGATGTTGGACACATGCACGTCCACCAAGTTCGAGAGGCTGTCGTCTCCCTCGTCAAATAGATGGTCGTAGATCGTCGTCCGCGAAACCAGCTTCTGACGGTGCATCGCCAGCAATTCGACCAAAGCATATTCCGTCGGCGTAAGCGGCACGAGATCCTCGTTGCGAGTCACCGTCTTTGCCACTGTGTCGATGCAGACATCTCCAATTTCGATCACAGCCACGGCTTGACCGGCGGATCGTCGAATCAAAGCCCGTATGCGTGCCAGCAATTCTGACAATGCGAAGGGTTTCACCAGATAGTCGTCAGCGCCGCTGTTCAAGCCGCGCACTCGATCCGACACAGTGTCGCGAGCCGTCAGAATCAAAACCGGGGTTCGTTTGACGGTCCGCAATCGCTGTAACACCGACCATCCATCAAGCTTGGGTAGATTCAGATCCAGGACGATTGCGTCGTACTCCCAAGTCTTGGCTTTGAACAGCCCGTCCTCGCCGTCTGCGGCGGCGTCTACGGCATAACCCGCCTCGCGCAATGTTGTCGCCACGACTTGCAACAGATCCGGTTCATCCTCGACGACAAGAATACGCATGACAGGGCCACCAACAAGCTCAAGTCCATGGAAAAGAAACGGTCACGGAAGACTCGACGCTTGCATTGTAGGCTATCTCATCCAACCTTAAGAGGCGATGAGGTTACCCGCCGGTCACAGATTGAGGCTCTTGCTATGCAAACAATTCGCTTGGGAACCGGGATTCTCCTGCTGTGTTCCTGGACCGCCGCAGGATTGGCTCAACCGCCAGTCGCTGCCGATTCCGCCACTCTTTTGGCTTCAGCCGAAGAGCAACTCGTCAAAGTGATCGGTTCAGCCGAGTCGTCGGTCGTGGCTCTTGGCATCCTCAAACGGGAGGCCGCCGCTGTGCGAGTCGATGGATTCGGCTTGGACATCGCGCCCCGCGCGACCGACGAACACAGCCCCGAATTCCTGCCCAGCGAGTTTGGCAGCGGAGTGATCATCACCGCCGGCACCGATGATGAACCGACCGCTGAACGCTTGGTGCTGACGATGTATCACCTCGTGCGGGGCGGGCCGGTCGTCGGCAAGGAGGCACCGGCGGATCGCCAGTTGCGAGTTCGCTTGCCCGGTCGACAAATTTGCGGTGCCAAAATCCTCGCCGCCGATCCACGTTCCGATTTGGCCGTATTGCGACTCGATCTGACCGGCACAAAGTTGACTCGAGAGGACTTGAAGCCCATGAAACTCGTCGAGCCGTCCGCACCGCGAAAGGGACAATTCGTGATCGCGCTCGGTAATCCGTACGCGATCGCTCGCGATGGTTCGGCCAGCGCAAGTTGGGGCATCATCAGCAACATTTCGCGATTCCCGGCTCCAGCCGAAATCGACAAGTCCAACGTTCCGGCCGCACGACGAGACACGTCGATCCATCATCTTGGCACTTTGCTCCACATCGACACGCGATTGAATCTCGGCGGCAGCGGCGGCCCACTGCTGAATCTGCGCGGCGAACTGATCGGCCTAACAACCTCGCTGGCCGCCATCGAGGGCTACGAAAAATCAGTCGGCTTCGCGATCCCCATCGACGCGAATCTGAAACGTGTCGTTGAATCGTTGTCGAAAGGACTGGAAGTGGAATACGGCTTTCTCGGCCTGCAACCAGACGACATCCTGCTCGCGGCGTTGCGCGACCTGTCGCCGCGCATCAAACAGCCGACCGCCGCGCGCGTGCTGATGGTCTTCGCAGATTCGCCAGCCGCACTTGCAGGACTACGCCGCGAAGACGTCATCCTGGCAGTGAACCGAAAACCGATCTTCGGCAAGCTCGACTTGCTGCGCGAGGTCGGCTTACTCGGCCCCGGAGTCTTCGCCGAGCTGACCGTCTGGCGCGCTGCCGAACGCCGCGAACTGAGAGTACAGGCCGAACTCGGCAAGTGGCCCCTCTCCGACGAGGAGACGCTCATCGCCACCGAGCAACGTCATCCGGAATGGCGCGGCCTGCGAGTCGACTACCCCACTTCCCGAGCCAAATACATGAACTGGCCGGAGCAGCGTTACCCCTCCGCCGTCGTCGTGACTTCGGTCGCTCCGCAATCGAGCGCCGCCGAAGGCAACCTCCAAGAAGGAGACTTCATCACACACGTCGAGCAGCAACCGATCCATACGCCCGCTGAGTTTCACGCCGTCGTCAGTAAGCTCGACAAACCGGACATCGTTGTCAAAACGCTCGATGGACGCCGCCTCAAACTGAGTCGCTGACTCACTCAGAAGAATCCACCGCCGCCAGCACCGAGTCCACCGCCCCTGAAGTTGCGGCGGTACCTGGACACAGGTGCGTCACTCGGAGCAGCAAAGCTCTCCAAGAACTGAACCAGATCGCCGCGCTGCACCGACTCGGCTTGATTCAGACTGGCAGGGCGATCCGATTGTGCCTCGGACAAGTTCGCGACATACGTGGTCAGCGAGCTGCACTGATCTTGGGGCAAATCCTGCTTGGGAACAAACTGCACCCGATTTTCCGGCAACGCGGCCTCTTGTTCGCAGGTCGGTCGTGAATACACCGGACACGATTGTGAGTACCCCAGTACTTCCAGACCTAACTCCATAGAACACGCGGTCAGCACGAATTGATGGAACGTGCTGACCTGTCCACGCCAGCCGAAACGACTCATCGCGTTGCACCCGTCTTGAAGAACTCGGATGCTGATCAGCGGTGCGTGTTATCTTTTCTGATGCTCGGATTGTGTGGCGAATCGGCCTCTTCAATTCGTGAATCGGGAAATCCGGTCGCTTTTCCGCTGAAATTGCCAGATCATTTCGCGTCTTTGGCCTCGCCTTCCAACGTAGCCCAATCGACGAGTTCGATGGGGTCGCGGACGATTTCGACGTACTCGCTGCGGTGACTGGTGCGGATGCCACGGCCGCCGCGTGAAGTCATTGTGTATTTCATTTGGCCGAACGGCACTTTCTTGTCGCCGTTTGTCAGCACGTGCAGCGCATCGCTGGCACGGGAGAGTTGCTTGAATCCGAGCACACTGTCGCCACTTTCGACTTTGATGCCGCGCACTCCCTTGCCTGGGCCGGAGAGGATCGGCACATCGTCGATGCCAAAATGAATGAGCCGGGCCTTGCGAGTAACCACGAAAACCGACTCGGCATCGCGAATCAACTCGACGGCGACTACGCGGTCTCCAGGGACAACTCGGCAGAACTTGCGGCCGTTTTTGTTCGAGGCGGTGCGAAAGAATGTGAGCGGCACGCGTAACACATTTCCAAATGCCGTCACGACGAGCAGGTGCGGTCGCGGAAGTGGGTCTTTCTTTTTCTGCATATCTTCCGGAGTGAAACGAGCGTCGGTGGTCAGTGCGGCGACGATACTCACACCATCTTGCAGTTTGACGTGCTTGCTGATCGGCTCGCCGTAGCCGCTGCTGGCGGGAACTTGGTCAATCGGCAGCGTGTAGGCGATGCCGTCGCTCGCGAAAAAGACGACTGTGTCCAGAGTGCTGCCGGGGACGACGTCAAGGACAGTGTCTCCTTCGCGGACGCGAGTTCCCTCAACCTTCGCGAGCCGGCCGACCCGCTTGATCCAGCCTTCGCGAGTCAGCACAACATTCGCGTTTTCTTTGACAATGTACGCGGCAGCATCGAACTCGGTGACTTCTTCGGACGAGCCGATGCTCGTCTTGCGCTTGTCTGGGAACTGCGAGAGTAACTCTTCGAGTTCGCTGCGAACGACGCCCCACAGGCGTGATTCGGATTTCAACAACTTGCGGAGTCGCTCGGCTTCGGCTTGTTTCTCGGCCAGCTCTTGGCGGATGTCGTCGATCTCCAGCTTGCTGATGCGGTACAGCATCATTTCGAGAATCGCCATCGTCTGGATTTCGTCGAGCGGAAACTCCTTCATCAGCTTGACGGCGGCGTCCTGTTTGCCATCGCTGGCACGGATGATCTTCAACGCTCGGTCGAGCCCGTTGAAGATGATCGCGAAGCCCTCCAAGATGTGAATGCGGCGTTCCAGTTGAGCGAGCAAATACTGGAATCGGCGGCGAACCGTTTGCAGGCGGAAGTCGAGGAAGTGCTTGAGCATCTCGGCCAGTGTGCAACGAGCGGGCGTCAGCGTTCCCGATTCATCCGGCACGAGACAGGTCGCGTTGTACGCGAAGTTTTGCTCCAGCGAGCTGTGCTTGTAGAGGTACGCCATGACCATTTCCGGATCGGCGTCCTTCTTGAGTTCGAGGACGATCCGTAGCCCGAGCTTCTCGTTTGTCTCGTCGTTGAGTTCGAGTACCTGCGGGAGATTGCGGCCGTTGATGATCTCCCCCAGTTCGGCCATCAGCGGGTTGGTCTCGACGCCGTAGGGGATCGTGTAGATCACGATCCGATTGGCGACTTCCTGCCGCCGCTCTTTGTCGAGCCGCCACTCGGCACGGACTTTGATCGAGCCGCGGCCTTCCTCGTACATCAGTCGCAGCGACGTGCGGTCGGTGACGATGCGGCCTCCCATTGGGAAGTCGGGGCCTTTGACGTACTTCATGAGCTGCGCGACGGTGACGTCACTGTCGGCGTCGATCAGATGCAGACAGGCGCGGATCAGTTCTTCGAGATTGTGCGGCGGAATATTCGTGGCCATGCCGACGGCGATGCCGCTGACTCCGTTGGCCAGCAGGTTTGGAAAGCGGGCGGGCAAGACGACCGGCTCGTTTTTGCGAGCGTCGTAGTTCGGCCGCATGTCGACGGTCTCGAACTTCAGCTCGTTCATCAGGTGCTCGGAGATCGCCGTCAGTCGAGCTTCCGTGTATCGCTGATGGGCGGGGGGTAGCCCCATGATCGAGCCGAAGTTTCCCTGCCCGTTCACCAGCGGGTATCGCATGGTGAAATCCTGAGCCATGCGAACGAGAGCTTCGTAGACCGCGACGTCGCCGTGCGGGTGATAGTTGGCAAGCGTCTCACCGACGATTCCCGCGCATTTGCGCGGCTTGGTCGCGGCGAGCAATCGCAGCTCTTCAAACATGACGTAGAGAATGCGTCGCTGAACTGGCTTGAGCCCGTCGCGCACATCGGGCAACGCGCGGGACATGATGACACTCATCGCGTAGTTCAAATAGCGGCGGCGCGTCTCTTGGCTGATCGAGACGTATTGCAACTGCCCGTCGTCGGCAGTTCCGTTGCCGTTGTCCTGTATCGTCGCGTCATCGTCGTTTCGTGGCACGGTGAATCCTTCAATCGCGCATCGCCTGGGGGCTGCGCCGAGCCACTTAAAGTGAACTTGGAGAATCTGCGTCAGCCGCACCGGGGCAGATTCTAGCGGTTGGCTCGAGTTTGCAAGGTTCGGGGACTCGGCGGGATTTTCCGGGGATTCAGCGAGTGACGTCTGTGCCGCGTCACAGAGAACGTTGTGTGCCAAGGGTGGCTGAAGAACCGGCAAAACCGATGCAGCAGGTCGGTCGTGACCGATTGGAACAAGCGTCACAAGAAGTCGCTGCCGGCCGACGGTCAGGGATGATCGGGCGAGTTGCCTGCCGACATGAACAACAAGGACGTCGTGAAGGGGCAAACATGCTCAAATCAATTCTGTTCTCGCTGGGAGCCGCGGCGCTGATCGCGTTTGTGGCATCAGACTCAATGGCGCAGGCACCGAACGGTATTCGGCAGATGCCGGAAAACGCTCCGCAAGTCGCGCCGGGGCAACTGCCGCCGGGGGCCGTTGTCGTGATGCCTGCTCCGCGCGGATATCCGCATACGCACGCGCCGATGTATCCGTGTCCGGTGCCGAATGTACCGACGTACGTCGGCGGCACAACCTATACGAATCAAGCATTTGCGCCGCACGAGATGCTGTACCCGCACGAGTACAAATCGTTGTACCCCCCGTTCTATTACAAGGTCAGCGGCAAATGGTGGTGGACTCCGTTTGGCATGGAGTCTCACGATAAATGGGAACTGCAAGGGACCGAAGTGAAGGTCAAATACCGCAGCCACTATCGACTGTTCTCGGGCTTCTACCCGCCGAAGAGTTGGTAACGATTCGTTTCTCAAAGACAGAACTTTGAACAATCCACTCACACGGATGCGGGAGCAGACAATGAAGATCCTGGAAAATACATTCCGCTATGGCTTGCGAATGCTGATGGCCGGAGCGGCCCTGCATGGACTGAGTACGATGACCTTGGCTGAGGATGTGCAATCGGCTGAGTTTCAGACTTCCAACGCATCGCGTGGCAAGCAAGTCGCGCTTGTCTCCGACGAACAGGCTCCCCCGCCCCCATCGGACGAGTCGCCAGCGCGAATCCAGAACCAAGGGCCCGGCGTGGCGCGGGTTCCCGGTTGCACCAGCACAGCGTGTCAGAACGGCGTTTGCACGGTACGAGCGGGAGTTTGTGGACCGCTGGGCTGCGGTGCCAATGGCAGTCCGTCGTGTCCGAGTCGCGACAATGGGCATTTCTCCGGCAACGGTTACGCGATGAACGATGTTGGCCAAACTTGGTGCGGAATTGGACATGCCACCCGACATGCCATGAAGAAGACGATGGTACCAACCGTGCATGTGCTAGAGTGCGATTGGAACGATGAGATTGCGGATGGTTCGTCGCGAGGATCCGGCTACGGAAATGGAACGTGTCCGGAGTATGGGCAGCAGAACGGTTCCCATTACTGCAGCTGGCTGCACGATCAATGGGACATGTTCAACGCTCACAACCGCCAGCAGGGCGAGATTCTGCGAGCACAAATTCACGGCAAGCTCGCGTACTTTCATCCAATGGGAAACGGTGGCGAGGGAGTTCCTCCGTTCGGTTGTTATCACTTGGTCTATGCCGCGAATCCGGACTACTCCGATCCGCGTGATAGCCAACTCTACGCGGCTCAGGGATATGGAGTTCCCATTTCGGTGCCTCTCGCACCGACCGTACGGCACACAATGAACTATTCGACCGGCATGCCATCGAGTCGATTGACGCCGATCTCCAACGTCGTGCCGCCTCGTCGTGGACGTCACTGGTAGACACAAGAGCAAATGGCAAACGGGCACAGCCCGCAAGAAGGGATCGAGTCATGAGTCGAACATTTCTCAAGAGACTACGCTTGGCCGGAATGTGCTTGCTGGCGTTGGCATCGGTACCAACCAGTCGGGCGAACGAATCGTGTCCGCCGTGTCCACAGCAGTGCCCGTCCTGTCCGGGATATGCTCGCACGAATAGTCACGAATGCTGCCTGACTCCGATCGTGAATTGGGCATTGTGCTGTGACTATTACATTCTGCCGCCAGATTACGGCTGGAATGCTCCGGTCAAAGTGCCGGTCGTGCGGCGCGGCGTGACCTATGATCGCTATTGGCCGGAGCAATGGCACGGGACCGGCTCACCGGTGGCCGGGCAGTATCGCACCTATTCGCAGGTGTACTCGCCAACCGACACCACTCAACTAGGCTACATCTACCAACAGGTACCCTATTGGCAACCGGCCAATCGTTTGCCACCTCCACCCGTGCCGTCGCAGTGGCATGTGCGCGAGCCTCATCGTGGCTATCGCGGCCGTTGGCATGGCTATTATACGCCAATCCATCACCATCAATCCACGAACCTGCATTACTGGGTTGAGCCTCTGGACAATCGAAACTGGACTCAACCGATGCCGGCAGCGCGACCGGCAGGACCAGTCGGATGTCCTCCAGCTCCCGAGCCGAACCCGGCACCGAAAAAGCTCGAACCCGAAGCGGCCGAGCCGACTCCACCGCTTCCGGCCCCACCCGTGGAAGGCAAGACCGCGGCGAGAACCAAATCGCGATTGACATCGATGCTTCGCTAGTCCTGCAAATCACCTGGTGAACTGTTGAGGGGGTAACACGGTGACGGTGGCGATTCTGCCGCTGCACCCTGTCACCCCCTCTGTGCTTTTGACAAAATGATCGGTGATGTGTTTTCGACGTCCCATCATGAAGTCCGCACCATGCATCGCCAAGCTTTAATCGCCTGGCTAATGATCCTGCTGCAAGCGGCGATGTTCTGGTACATGTCGGAAACAATCGTGTTTCCGATACTGGTCGCCGTGATCAGTTCGCCTGCCTTGTGGTGGCGACATCGGTGGCAGATCTCATCGGCGTCTTTGCCATGGATTGACTTGGCGGTCGCGATTGTCTGCGCCTTGCAGTGGAATCTCGCGCCGTATGAACCGCCGACAATGACCACTGTCTTGAACTACCCACTGGTGCATGCGGCTGGTCAATTCTTCTTGCTTGTTCAGGTGGCACGATTGTGGGCCAGCCGCTCCGACCGCCCGATGCCGATTTATCTGCCGTTGCTGGCAGTCATAGTTTTTATCTGTCTGGGCGACGTGCAACTCTCGAAAACAGGTCGCATGCGGCGCATGCATCAGCGAGCGACATTAGCCTTGGTCGGACTTTCCTGCGCCTACTACTCGATGGCGAGGCGACGTCAGGAATCGCAGTCAACTTCAGTTCGGTGGGTCCGTCCGACAGCAAGCGTGGCCATATTGGCGATTTGCGTGGTGAGCACTCGTGCCGGCAATGAGTGGCTGTTGGAAAAATGGTCGGACATCGAAAACTTCCTGCGCGGTTCCGAAACGCGTCCGGCTGCGGGACGACAAAATGTCCTGATTGGTTTTTCGGGGCAGGCTCCGTTGGGATCAATCCAGTTTCTGCGTTCGTCGCTGGATGAACAAATCGCGATGCGAGTCATTTCGGATCGAGCGCCGGGTTACTTGCGCGGCGCGGTCTTTGAACGCTACACGCTTCGTGGTTGGGAATCGCACAGCGACTGGATTCCGATCAGCCGCAGTCGGAAGGCTGTGCCAACACCGAATCGATCGGCTGCGGCGATTCATGCACCGAGTTCTGCACAGTCCGTATTTCTGCTACGCGAGAATTTCGCGAGCAATCTGCGGCCGGTCACGATTTGGCGCGCACCGTCGATGGACCAGTTTACTTTCTTGCCGTTGACCACATCGCAGTTGGAAGCTCCGATCGACATCCTGAACTTCGATCGCCACAGCGTGGTCAGTACGGACAATATGCCGCCGGAGGCCAAGCTCACAGCCTGGGTACCCGATCCATCCGGACTCAACCCTTTCGAACCAATTGTCCAACCGATGTTGTGGGAAACCGGAACGCCGTTGAATTTGGATCGGCAGGTCACAATGACGGCCAAGCTACGGTTGCAACAAGTCCCCGAGCAGTTGACCACGAACCCAAATCTCCTGCAACTCGCGACAAAGGTTTTTGAAGGCTGCAAATCGCCGAGCGAAAAACTCACGGCAATCCAGAATTACTTTGCAAAATGGCACTACTCAACCAGCGTCGAAATCCCACCGATGATCGATCCGATGTTGTATTTCCTGCTGGAGAAGCCGGCGGCGAACTGCGAGTTCTTTGCCAGCGGCACAGCCATTTTGTTGCGAATCGCCGGGATTCCATGCCGCTACGTCACCGGTTTTTCCGGAGGAGAATACAACCTGCTTGGAAAATATTGGGTCGTGAGGCAGCGGGATGCTCACGCTTGGGTCGAAGCCTATGTACCAAACGAGGGCTGGGTCATCGTGGACTCGACTCCGGCGGATCACATTCCAAAGGCCGTTACAAAGTTTGGGCTGTGGCAGTTGTGGGATGAACTCACTCTGCGAGGTCAGATAATTCGAACGGCGCTGGCCGCTGAAGGTTGGTCCAGCAAGTGGCGGGCATTGAAACTGGCTTTGCTTAGTTTTTTGAACACGATCCCCGGAGCATTGATGACTGGCGGATTACTGTTCTTAGCAGTTCGAAAGTTAAGGTTCGCTCGACGGAAAACAAATTCAAGACCACTCGAACCCACAGTCATCGAGTTACGACGCTTGTTGGATGAATTGGACCACCGGCTGAGACGGCTCAAGCTCGAACGCGCCGCTCACGAGACGCTGCACCAGTTCGCAGCGCGGCTGCATCAGGCCGCGTCATCACACTCCATTTTGTCAGAAGCGGCGGAATGGTATCTCCACTATGCCGACACACGTTACGGCAGGCTCATGCACCCAGAAATTCTGAAAGCCCTCCGAATAGAATTACAGGCGGTGTGCGCTCGCCTAAGTGAACGACCGACGTCTCTGTAGCCTTGCTCTGACAACTCAGCGACACGCAAGCCGTGGCGACTCACGTTGCTTTTCGAAGCGCTTCGGTCGGTGCTGTGTTGCTCGCAGGCTCAAACTTAATGACGTGTGGCGGGGCGATCGATGCGGACACATCGGATCCAGCCAACACGGGCCCGTCGATGCGGATCTCTGGCTGACAGTCCCCGGCAGGGCCTGAAATCTGAGCACGAAAGAGCCTCTGATACGCCGAACAAGATTGCAGTAATTCGTCATGCGACCCGACGGCGAGAAGCTGCCCCTGTTCCATGACCACGATCCGCGAGACAAACTCCAGAATCACAGGCTTCACCGCATGCGTGATGAGAAACACCGTGCGCCCTTTGACAAAGTCTCCCAGGCACTGGTGGATCATCGATTCGCTCTGCGCGTCCACAGCGGACGTGGCTTCATCCAGAATCAAGATCGACGGATCAATCAGCAGCGCGCGAGCCAAAGCCACTCGTTGCCGTTGTCCTCCTGAAAGTCGACTGCCGCGCGGACCGACGCGTGTCGAAAACCCTTCCGGAAGTTGATCGAAGAACTGCGGTACTCGTGCCTTTTCGGCCGCGGCAAGCACTTCCGCATGAGTGGCGTCCGGTTTGCCGTAGCGAATGTTTTCGTAAATCGACTCGTCGAACAACAGTGTCTCTTGCGTGACCACGCCAATCTGATTGCGCAGATCGCGAAGCCGTACGTTGCGAATGTCGACGCCGTCAATCAACACCGAACCGGTGTTCGGGTCGTAGAACCTCGGCAGCAGATTAACCAGCGTTGACTTTCCGCTGCCATTCTCGCCAACCACGACCACCACTTCTCCCGCGGCGATTTTCAGCGACACGTCCGTGAGCGCGTTCGGCCGGTTGACCCCATCTGAGTCGTATTGAAACGAGACTTTCTTGAAGACAACGGATTGTGAGTGACGCGGCATCGGCTGCGGTTGTTCGGCCACCTTCAAAGCGGGCTGCCAATCGAGCACTTGGAAGATGCGCTGGGTCGCGGCGGAGGTGCGTTTAAGCTTCGTGTAGATCGATGACAACTTCCGCACTGGGTCGAGCGTGCCCGCCAACAAGGCATAAAACCACGACAAGTCTTCGATCGACAATGGTTCAGCGGCTAACTTGATGCCCCAGATCGAATCTTGGTGGCGGAGCACCAAGTACGCTCCTGGCAACAATGACACGCAAACGGCGAGTGTCAGCAACAACTCCGTGGTCGGACTGGTCAGCGAATCAATCTGCACGACTTTCATCGCCTGGTAGTAATAATCTTTGTTCTCGTGATGAAATCGCTGCCGATGCCGCCGCTCGCCGTTGAAAGAGATCACCACTTTCAGTCCATCGAAGGTCTCTTCCAACGATTTGTAGATGCGTGACATCCGCTCCATCATGTGATGGCTGGCTCGCTTCAACAGCAGGCCGTAGCGGTGAAAGATCACTCCCATCAACGGCACGCACACCATTGACAGCAGAGTGAGTTGCCAACTCACAAAAAATGCCACGAAAATACAGGCAAAGGCCTTGAGTGGCTCACGCACGATTCGCCCGCCGAGCAGATTCAGGCCGTCCGCAGCGATGCCGATGTCATTCGTGAATCGTGACATCAATTCCGATTTCCCGTGCCGCATCAACGTCTGGTAGTCCAAATTCAGCGCGTGCCGGAAGCAATCTTTCCGCAGCGCCATCACTGTCAATTCGACAACGCTGCCGACCAGCACCTCTTGAATGAAAACCGCGGTACCTTTGAGAGTCGTCCCAATCACCAGAATGGATAGGATCACGGCATAAGTTTTGAATTGATCGTTGGGAACCAAGGGGATCACATGTCGACGAACCCAGCGAAACGCAACCAGCCGACGCGTGGCTGACTTGAGCTTGCCGGCGACACGATCCTGGCCTCGGCGAAGTTCTTTTTCTGAGGCAGATACCGTCCCACTCGGAAGTGCCCCAAATACATGAACCTCTAACTGTCGATCCAACTCGTCGAGCTCACGCTGGCGCTTGTCGATTTCAACTTCGCTGTTTTTGACTTCCAGTTCGACGTACTGCTGAAGGCTTTGATCTTGCAGCAGCACCTTTACGACCAGAAAGGTCAACGACAATGTACCCGCCCACAGCACAGCGACAGCTAACGCAAACGCCGAGGATAAGTACAGCTTCCAACGGTGTTGCCAGAGATACGGCAGCAGTCTCGCGAATTGTTGCACAGTGAAATCATCCTTGAAGCGACACTCCCGGCGCACCTCCGGCGTCCGGATGCAAGGAGGGGATTACAGCCCGATTGACAGCTGAGTGTCCAGACGAATTCAGCGAGGCACTTTCGTGCTCTGTACCACACCCTGCGCGGCTTCAAAGTAGACATAAGGCGACACGGCGGCGGCGATTCCCGGCTGTCGGCAGTAGTTGGGCCAACTGTGCCCTTTGCCGATCACAGGTGCAACGTCCAATTCGGAGACTTGCACGAGTCGGTCGCCCAGTTTTCGTTGATCCTTGCTCGTGAATCCTGTCCGAGCCAGCGCGCGGCTCGAAAAGGGCTTCCTCAACGGATACAGAGCCAACGCGTAATCGCATTCATTGCTCAAGTTGAGAAGGCATTCCACTCGGTTGAGCGCGCACCCATAACGGTCATCGGGGTTGAGCCAATCGTGTTCGATGGCGGCCGCCGCCAAAACCACCCGAATCCGGTGTCCACAATCTGCGAGATTTCCGCGAGTTTGGCCGTGAACCGTCCCGCCGCCCAGCAAATGCAGACTGCTGGCAACGGTTCTCGCTCCCAAGCTGTGTCCGATCAAACTGACCGTCGTGGGGCCCGGCAACGAGCCGATCAGGTCAGCCAGATAAAAGCCGTTCAGTTCCGCGCGGCTTCCCAGTACGCCGAAATCAAGACACGGAATCGCTGTCGACAATGGATTGTTCGGCACCAGCGCGAATGGACCTTCACTGGGCCACGTGAAGTAAATGAAATTCAACGGCACTTGAGGACACGCTCCACGCAGCCAGCAATACGTGCATTCGGAGTCCTGCCAGACATCGTCCATCCGCGTGAAGCTGCCATGAGCCAGCACGCAGGTCGGAGCACCCGGAATCTGTCCAGCGATCAGCTGCTCTAAGCAAACCGGAACGCACTGACAATCCTGCGTGACCGCGTGACAGGTGAACCGGCAACTCAATCCGCACTTGTGATACGACTGACGGCAACACCGAGTGCTGACGATCCAATATTTTACCGCGAGATTCGGGGCAGCGATCGGAGCTTGCAACTCCACGGTCGGAGGTACAGCCACTTTCGGAGCTGGCTCTTCTTCGAGCGGAGCAAACTTCAGCGTCGTGTGCGGCAAGTCTGGCTTCGACTCAGCCGACTCGAACTGACCACCGGGAGGCTGCCCTGGCAACGCTTCTTCGATGTTCGGATCACCCAACGCGGCAGGCGCGGGGACGATCTTCGGAAATGCTGGTCGGTCCGGAGTTCCCTCGAACGCGACACCCGAAAACCGAATAGACGGGGTCGGCGTTTCGGCCTGCGGATCGACTTCTGCTTCCTGATTAACAACGGCTTCATCGGCTGCCGAAAGCTGGTCGGCTTTCCCAACCGGAGGAACGAGCATCTTCAGCTCATCCGAGGTCGAGACTTCTTGTTTCACCGGTTCATCAGGCAGCGGCGTGATCCCCGTCAGGACCGCATACGGTCGCCTGGTGGAAACCTGTTGCACGATCCGCTCGGTGCCGAGCAATCGGGGCAGACACACAAGGGAAGCCAGTGCCGCCAAAACCCAGATAATCCAAGGAGCGATACGTTGTTGTGAGAGCAACATGGATGTGACTCAGGCCGTCTGTTTGCGAGCGTCGTCAGCACCCTTCTGGTTTCAAACGCTCTAGTTATCGACGAAGACACAGTCTCGTCGGCGAGTTTCTCACCGATTGCCGAGGACAGCACACGAGCACTTTTTGCAAGTCGCGCCGACGAAATCGGCAGCGGAAATCAAACCACCCTCGGAAACGTTACCGTCCGCAACATAGCTTGCATTTGGCGAGGTGTTGCGAAACTTTAACACTCACATCAAACAGACCGGCGCAGTTGTGACGATCAAATGGATCGCACCGAAGGCACTCACCGCACGTTCGTATTTTTCCGGGTGTTGACCGATGACGTCTTTGGATGACAGCGATTCAAAAACCAAGGGGTGACTGCGTCGTGAAGGACTCAAGCACAGGCGACTCAGCCGGTTGGCGGCGACTTCGATCGTGGGCCAAATGGCCTTTTGCGGCAGCATTGATGACGTTCGTACTGTGGCGACATTGGGACAAGCTGCGACAGATCACTGAACAAGCGTTGCATTGGCCTAGCATTGTGATGGCTCTCGGACTGTGCGGCGGTGCAATCGTGCTGACTTTTTTTCGCTGGTACTTTTTGGTCAAGGCATTGGGGTTCGCGTTCACGATCCGCGATGCGCTGCGATTGGGATTCATCGGCTACCTCTTCAACTTCGTGGCACCTGGCTCGGTCGGAGGTGATGTGGTCAAAGCCACGCTGCTCGCGAAAGAACAATGCAACCGACGCACAACAGCCGTTGCGACCGTTCTACTGGACCGAATCCTGGGGATGCTCTCGCTGTTTTTGATCGGTGCTTGGGCCGCCTGGCCACAGTGGACCGAGATTCGTGAACGAGCCGAACTCAAAGCACTTGTCGGTTTGCTGATCCTCGGCAGCGCGGCCGGGTTGGTCGGATTCGCACTGATGCTGATTCCAGCAGTGACTCGCTCGCCAGCCTGGCAGCACCTCGCTCGGCTACCGGTCGTCGGGCACATGGTCGCCGAGTTGGTCGAGGGGGTGCGGCTGTATCAATCACAGCGGCGAGTCCTGTTCATCGCGCTGGGAATCAGCTTCGTGGGACACTTTGGCACCATCTCGTCGTTCTATTTTAGTGCGAAAGCCATCAGCGGTGCGTCGTTGCTGCCGAGCTATGTTCAGCACTTGTTCTTCATCCCGGCAGCCGAGTTGGCCGGAATCGTTCCGATCACTCCCGGTGGCGTCGGGCTTTTGGAAGAGGCTGTCAACGCGCTCTACAAACTCAACGGAGCCGCCGACGGTACCGGTATTCTGACGTGCCTGGCCTATCGAGCGGTCACTTTGGCCATCGCGCTGATCGGCGCGGCATGCTACTTGACGGCGCGCCGCGAAATAAACGAGGCACTGCACACAGAGCCCCACCAAGAGAATGCCGCGAACACCTCAACGTAGGCCTCAAATTCGATTGCCGCACTGGCCTCGAGAGTCCAGTTCTCTTCCTTGTAGAGACAGCGAATGATTTAATGATTAGGTCAAATCTTGTCCGCTTCAGGGACGACTACAAGAAAACTTGCGAAGCGACGAACTACGCTGCATGATGACGACGTCGATCGAACAAGGAGTGGTCAAGACCGACCGTGCCCCCGCCGGCGCGGGTCGCGAGTGGATCGTCGACGCGAGCGGTTGCTCGTGCGAGCGGTTGCAATCGCTGCAATCTGTGCGAGCCGTTTGCGAGCGTGCCGTTCGCGAACTGGAATTGCAGGTCGTCGGTCAACCGCTGTGGCGACAGTTTCCAGAACCGGGAGGTGTCACCGGACTCTATTTGCTCAGCGAGTCGCATCTCGCTTGCCACACCTGGCCGGAATCAGGATTGGCGACGTTCAACCTGTTCTCATGCCGACGCCGCGGCGATTGGCCGTGGAAAGATCGACTGCGCGAAATGCTCGGCGCTGAGTCGGTTTCGGTACGCATTGCAGAACGTGGTGCTGCCGTTTCGTCCTTCATTCGGCCGGAAGGAGCGACGGCATGAAGAAGCGAATCGTCGCCTGTCCCGCGTGTGCCGCGCCGGTCGAGTTCAAACTCAGCACCTCGCTGGTCACGGTGTGTGACTTCTGCCGTTCCGTCGTTGCCCGGGCCGACAAGAAAGTCGAAGACCACGGCAAGGTCGCGGACCTGGTCGAAACGAACTCGCCGATTCATCGAGGTCTGTCGGGAAAATACAACAAAAAACGATTCGATGTCGTCGGCCGCGTGCAGTATCAGCATCCGGCAGGGGGCGTCTGGAACGAGTGGTACTTGCGATTCCCGCAGGACAAAGTCGGCTGGTTGGCGGAGGCTCAGGGAAAGTTCTACTTGATGTTCGAACGACGCTTCGCCAGCCAAGCCGAATTTCCCAGCTTTGAATCGCTGGAAGTGGGACATCGCTTCCAATCGTCGGTCGAGGGGAAGAGTTCGCCATCTTCCGGTGTAACCGGTTATGTCGTTGCGGAGAAAGGGACCGCGACGGCTGCCGCGGCGGACGGCGAAATTCCGTGGGCCTTTCGCCAACACGCCGAGCATCGGTTCGCCGATCTGCATGGTGATGGTCACGAATTCGGGACCCTCGAATACAGCGGCGATCGTCCGCGCGCGTTCTTTGGTCACGAAGTTTCGCTGGCCGATCTGAATCTTGAATCGGACGGCTGGGCGTCAGCGCTACCGGCTGGTCCGAACACCCCCGCCTTGCAACTCAACTGCCCGAAATGTGGCGGCCCGCTGACGCTGTTCGTTCCCGATCAATCGCAGCGGATCACCTGTGTCAGTTGCCATTCGTTGCTCGACTGCGGACAGGGCAAGCTGGAATACCTCAAGACGCTCAGCGGCCGAGGAATCGACAAACCGCTCATTCCACTCGGCTCGGTCGGCAAGCTCTTCGACACCGAATACACGGTCATCGGATTCATGGGACGCTTCGCCGTTTGGGAAGGCAAACATTTTCCGTGGACTGAGTACCTGCTCTACAACCCGGCGAAAGGATTTCGTTGGCTGGTTTGCAATCAAGGGCATTGGAGCTTTGTGGAGGCCGTCCCGCTCTCGAAGGTCGCTCGGCGAGGCGACCGGGATGACGTCGTTTTCAACGGCCAAAAGTTCAAGCTCTACGACCGCGGGACGGCCCATGTGAATTTTGTCGTCGGCGAGTTCTATTGGCGTGTGACGACCGAAGAAAAAGTTCACACTGCGGATTACATCGCTCCGCCGCTGATGCTGTCGTTTGAAACAACACGATCGGACAAAGGGTCGGAAGAAAACGTTTCCCTGGGGAAATACCTCTCCGTCGAAGAGGTCGAAGCTGCGTTCAAACGGTCGGACCTGCCTCGTCCATTCAGTGTGGGCACAATTCAACCGCAGCCAAGGCGGTCGGACGTTTGGGGCTTGTGGGTCTGCCTGGCGTCATTGTTGGCGGTGCTGGATTGCGTGTTCGTCTCTGGGGCCGTGAAGACACCGGTCAGTCAGGGACATTTCATGACCGCACAGTTCATGATTGCCGCGTTCCCGTTGATGCTGCTGTTTGTGCGGCATACGTTCGAGGTCAATCGGTGGCAAAACAGCGACTACAGCCCGTACGCACAAAGCGAAGAATGACGAGAGGGAGAGTGGTTCATGTGGAAGAACATTTCGAGCGTCGGTTGGTGTTATTTGACCTACGGGTTGCTGACGTGCGGATACTTCTGCGCCGCTGCGATCGGCGGTTGGCGGTATCCTGATCTTCTCAGCGCCCTCGATTCACCCGGTTATTCAAGTAATTCAAGCGGCTCATCGTACGGCCGCAGTTCTGGCGGCTCTTGGGGAGGAGGTAAGTAGTGATGAGTATCGAATTCATTTCGGGCTGGATGCTGCCGGCCACGCTGGCCTTTGCGGAGGAGACTGCCATGTTGGACGGAGCCTCGCAAGGGAAGTTGTGGATGCACTTGCTCGCGGCAATCCTTTTCTCGTTGGTTGGCGTCGCCGTGTTGGCGCTTTGCTTCAAACTGATGAACAAGTTCTCGCCATTCTCGCTCAAGAAAGAGATTGAAGAAGACCAAAACGTCGCACTGGCGGTCATCATGGGAGCCGTCATCATCGGCATGTCGATCATCATTGCGGCGGCGATTCAGGGATAGCTGACCAGTGAGCGGCTCGGAGCTCACGAAGTGAAACGATTGAGTGACGCATGAAGTCCGCAGACTCGATGAATCGCGCACCGTTGTTCCTGTTGTATCTCAACGTGCTGATCATTGCGTCGTGCGGACTGGTCTACGAACTGCTGGCCGGCACGCTCGCGAGCTACCTGCTGGGAGACTCGGTCACCCAGTTTTCGTTGGTGATCGGTGTCTACCTGTCCGCGTTGGGAGCCGGCGCGTGGATCTCACGGTTCGTCGATCAGCGTCTGGCTCGTTGCTTCATCGAGGTCGAACTCGCGGTTGCGTTGGTCGGTGGACTGTCGGCTCCAGTGTTGTTCTTGGCGTTCTCATCGGTCGGCGCGTTTCGAGTCGTGCTGTACGGCATTGTATTTGCCATCGGAGCCCTCGTCGGCCTCGAATTACCGCTGCTGATGCGGCTACTTAAAGAGCATCTCGATTTTGAAGATCTTGTCTCGCGCGTGCTGGCGTTCGACTACCTCGGAGCGTTATTCGCGTCGCTGCTGTTCCCGATGTTCTGTGTGCCGCGGCTCGGCCTGGTGCGAACGTCGCTGCTGTGTGGATTGCTGAACGCGGCGGTCGGCCTCTGGGGGACGTACTTGCTGCGGCCGCTGCTATCGTCGCGCGGGCTGAGCGGCCTGAGAGGCCGAGCCTGTCTGGTGATCGGTCTGCTGATCGTGGGCATCATCAAAGCCGACAGTCTGACAACTCTGGCGGAAGAACGGGTACTGGGTGAGCCGGTCGTGCATGCCGAATCGACGCCGTATCAGCGGATCGTGCTGACTCAAAACGCGCGTGGCTTTCAGCTTCATCTCAACGGGCATCTGCAATTCAACTCTGTGGACGAACATCGCTACCACGAAGCACTCGTGCACCCGGCGTTGTCGTCGGTGAAGTCGCCGCGTCGAGTGCTGGTGCTCGGTGGCGGCGATGGATTGGCGGTGCGCGAGATCCTGCGATACCCGTCGGTCGAATCGATCACGCTGGTCGATCTCGATCCCGGCATGACGTCGCTGGCGGATCGCTTTCCGCCGCTGGCCGAACTGAGCCGCTCATCGCTGAAGGAACGCCGCGTGACCATCATCAACGAGGATGCATTCCTGTGGGTGGGCCGGGTGGCACGCCCTGAGTCATCCAAGGGCGTGGAGACTGACCACTCCCACGCCCTTCCCGAAGGCTCAGGGCGTGCCACCCAACGTGATGATGCAACGTTGTTCGACTCCGCGATCATCGACTTCCCTGATCCCGGCACGTTCTCGGTCGGAAAGTTGTACTCGACGCGGTTCTATCGAATGCTGCGCGAGCGTCTGACGGGCGACGCCGTCATCAGTGTGCAATGCACGTCTCCGTTGGTTGCACCGCAGTCGTATTGGTGCATCGTGAAAACGCTCGAAGCGGTGGGCTTCCGCGTTCGGCCGTATCACGCCGCCGTGCCGTCGTTCGGTGAATGGGGTTTCGTCTTGGCCTCGCCCAGGCCACTGCCAGAGACATTGAGCCTGTCATCTGAACTCCGCGGGCCGTCGCGCTTTTTGACCGACAAGATTTTGAACAGCCTGTTCGACCTGCCACTTGACCTTGCTCGTGTCGAGGCAGAAGTGAATCGGCTCAACAACCAGGTGCTGGTGCATTACTACGACCAAGAATGGGGATCGCTGAAGTGACGCTCACTCGCCGCGAACTGATCGCCATCCTGCTGGGGTCTCCGGCACTGTTGACGACGGGATGTTCGACAGTGCCGCATCTGCCGCCGGCGGGAGAATTGCTCGGCCAGTCGCTGGAAATCGGCCATCGGCTGCGCGACGGTTTTCGATGGCCATCGCCAGATACAGATCAGTGGCAGGACGTTGGCGTGGTCATCGTTGGGGGAGGTGTCGCCGGACTGTCGGCCGCGTGGCGATTGAAACAAAACGGCTGCGAGGATTTTGTGATCCTCGAATTGGAATCGCAGCCGGGCGGGACATCGCGATCGGGGCGCTGCGAGCTGACTCCGTATCCATGGGGTGCCCATTATCTGCCAGTGCCGTTGCCTCACAACCGCGATCTGATTCGGCTGCTGGAAGAAATGGGATGCGTTGAATCGCTGAACCCCGACGGTTCGCCAGTCATCGCCGAACAGTTCTTGTGTCGCGATCCCGACGAGCGGGTGTTCGTGAACGGCCAATGGATCGAGGGCTTGTATCCCTCCCTTGGAGCTTCGAACGATGACTTCGCACAACTCGCGGCGTTTCGCCAGGAGATCGACCGTTGGACGGCGTGGCGTGACACGGCCGGTCGCCGAGCCTTCTCAATCCCCATTCGCCACTCGACGGACGACGCCGAGGTACTGGAACTCGACAAGCTGTCGATGGCCGAATGGTTGCGGCAGCACGAATGGACTTCGCCACGATTGCACTGGCTGGTCGACTACAGTTGCCGCGACGACTACGGCTTGACGGCCGAACAAACCAGCGCGTGGGCCGGCGTGCTGTACTTCGCCGCTCGACTGAAGGAGCCGGGGGCCGACCATCAACCGCTGATGACCTGGCCGCATGGGAATGGCCGAATCATCGAATACTTGGCTTCGCAAGCTGACACGCGATTGAAGCCTGGTATCGCCGTGACTCGAATCAATCCAAGCCATGAGAACCCGAACGCGACTCTCGAAGTCCTCGCTTTCGACACGGCGTCTGAGCAGCCGATTGGATTCCATGCAAAGTCGGTCATCTTCGCCGCTCCGCAGTTTCTCGCACCCCGTTTGATCGACGGATTTGCGGAAAGAACTGGCCGCAGTGCCGATCCGTTTGAATACGGCTCATGGCTGGTCGCGAACGTGCATCTCCGCCACCGCCCACGTGAATCGAGCTTTCCGCTGAGTTGGGACAATGTGATCCACGATAGCCGCTCGCTGGGTTATGTCGTCGCGACGCATCAATCCGGCGACGATCACGGGCCAACGGTGCTGACGTGGTATCACCCACTCTGCGACGACGATGTCAAAGCCGCGAGACAGCAATTACTCAAAGCGAAGTGGTCGGACTTGGCCGACGTGGTGCTGACCGATCTCGAACACCCGCACCCGGAGATTCGCGAGCTGGTCACTCGCCTGGATGTCTTTCGCTGGGGACACGCGATGATTCGCCCTCGTCCCGGCTTCATCACCAGTCGCCACCGTCGCGACGCTGCACAGCCCGACGGTCGAATCCATTTTGCGAACACGGACCTCAGCGGCATCGCGTTGTTCGAAGAAGCCTTCGACCACGGCCTGCGTGCGGCCGATGAAGTGCTGGTCGCTCAGAATTCTCGCCCCTCGTCCCTTATCCCTTGCCGCTGACCCAAGCATGCCCTACCCGTGGCTATTTTCTGCGAAGACCGACTTGCTGACGTTCGGCGGCAGCGCGGTCCTGGCATTGTTGCTGGTGGTTCTGGGTTGGCCGCTGGGCTGGTTGGAAAAGGAAACGCCTGATTGGTTGTGGGTGGTCTCGGTGCTGCTGATCGACGTCGCTCACGTCTACGCGACCGGATTCCGTGTGTACTTCGATCGGGCGGAACTGCGACGTCGAGCCTGGCTGTACGCGCTGGTGCCGCTGCTGGCGTTCGGGATCGGAGCGGCGTTGTATTCTGAAGGTGCGAGTCTGTTCTGGAGGACATTGGCGTACGTCGCCGTCTTTCATTTTGTCCGCCAGCAATACGGCTGGGTCGCACTGTACCAAGCCAAAGCCGGTGAACACGACAAACTTGATCGAGCCATCGACTGGGCGGCGATTTATCTGGCGACGATTTATCCGCTGGTCTTTTGGCATTCGCACTCGCGCCGCTTCTCGTGGTTCGTACGGTCCGATTTTTTCGAGGTGCCGGTGCTCGCAGAACGAGTCTTGGCTCCAATCTATTGGACGGTGCTGGGCCTGTACGCGGGACGCTCGTTGTTTCGAGCAATTCGGCTACGGCAGTCCAATCCGGGCAAAGACCTGGTAGTGGCGACCACGGCGTTGTGCTGGTACGTCGGCATTGTCGGCCTCAACTCCGACTACGCCTTCACGGTGACGAACGTGATCACGCACGGGGTGCCGTACATGGTTTTGGTCGCGTGGTTTCAATCGGCAGGCCGTGCCGAGTCCTCGGCGTCTCCGGTCAATCGACAGCCCGGCTGGCGCTGGTGGCAATTCCTCGGCTTGCTGTGGCTGCTGGCTTACGCTGAGGAGTTGCTCTGGGACTGCGGCGTCTGGCACGATCGGTCGTGGCTGTTTGGCCCCGCTTGGAACGTTGGCGGATGGGATCAGGTACTCGTGCCGTTGCTGGCGGTTCCGCAGATCACGCATTACGTCCTGGATGGATTCATCTGGCGGCGACGCTCGAACCAGGATGTCGGCCAATTTGTGGCATCGAGCGGAATGTCGATGACGGTGCTGAAACCTCCATCTTGACCCTCTTCAGCAAATCTGGGACAAGCCGCTCCCCTCCGACCAGTCAAGGACGACTGGTCACTGCCCTCTCATGTTCCGTCTGTGCCAGGGATGGCGATATGCGTGGCCTCTTGAATCTCCCGCGTTACTGCGGACCGAATGCCTGCTGGGTAGCGTTGTGCCTCGGCTGGCTGAGCCTCTCTGGCTGCGCCAACATCATCGAGTTGCGTGCCATCGAGCGATTCAGCGACGCGCTGAAAAGCGAAGACTTTGAGAAGCTCAAGACTGCGGCCTCGACAGACTTTGAACAACGGGCGTTGCGAAAAGATGTGGCACTGGACGACCTCAAATTGCTGAGGCTGCCCACCGGTGACCTGGAAATCGACAAAGTCGAAGAAGTCTCGCCGACGGTGAAGCGTGTCACCGTGATGGTTGGCGAGTCGAAACAAAAGCTGAAATATCAATTGAAGCTCGACCCGCAGACCAAGAAGTGGGTCGTGGATGACATTTACCTCAAGCAGAAAAAGGACGGCGTCACGGCCACGAAGTCCGTCACCGAGCAAATGGACTTGCTGCTTTCGGTGCGTGAATTCCTTGACGCCTGGAAGGACGGCGACCGCGAAGACGTACTCCGCACGGTGACTCCCGAATTCGCGGAGACACTGCGACCGCTGCCACCTGCGTACCTGAACCGGCTGACGCAACAAGTGATCGGCAAACAAAAGACTGGCAAGCGACTGCAACCGCGAGCACAACTCGATGAAAACACGGCTCACGTCCGCCTGCCGATCGCAGTCGGAGAACTGTGGCTGACGGCGAAACGTGCTGACGGTCACTGGCTCATCGACGACGTCGAAGTCAATTCTCGCGAGGAGAAGGAAGCCATTCCGTCCACGCGGCAACTGGCGCAAGTCACCCACACGGCAACAGCGTTCCTCAATGCGTATCAAGCGGGTGACAAGTCACGTCTGCAATCGCTTTGTACGACAAAGTTTTTCAGTGGCAGCCTCGCTCCGGCGAATCTGTCGCAAGTGACATTGCCCAGTGGTGATGTTCCGGCCGACAACGTGCAGATTCATGTCGCCTGGCAAGGCTTCTCCACAACCGATCCGCAGGAGGCTCAGCTTCGCGGAAAACATTCAGACTTTGTGGTCGAAGGGCCGAGTGAAGTGCTCAAGTTGAGCCTGCTCAGGGAAGAGGCCAGCGACGCTGATCACAAAGTGAAATACTTGATCGAAGAGGCGACCCTGTACGAACTCGACAGCCGGCAAGAAAAGCGGCTGTCCGCGCTATTCACCGCGCACGCGCTGGTGCAGATTTACGCTGAAGCGCTGGTTTCCCGTGATCTCGAAGCCATTCGAGCCAGTTCCTCGTTGGACTTCGACCGTCGGGTGTGGCGTTCACTGCATGCTGGCCTGGTGCATGAGATGCCGCTCAACGAAATCGAAGATGCGACACCCAGAATTCAATCGACCGTCTTCTCTGGGCCTCTGACGGAGGTCACAGTCACTCAAGGCACGCGGGCGTTGACCTACATACTGCAAGACCGCCAGGGCGAACTCTGGGTCGATGACGTGCTGTTACCGACAATCGGCCGACCCAGTTCATTGAAAGCCACATTGGAACTAATGTTGCCGGTGCTCGATTTCGCTGCTGGCCTGCGTTTGGGGCAACTGGATGCGCTGCAACGACATTCCTCCAGCGATTTCAATCGGCTGGTGTGGCACCAAACACCCAAGATTCCCCGCATCGATCACGACATCGTGCAGCACCTGCACGCTCCACTCGTCTCAATCGAACAGAGCGACGACCGTGCCCTGTTGGTTTTGGGTGATGACAAATTCGGTGCTCAAGTCACATTGATCCGCGAGTCCGGCCGACTAGTCATCGATGAAGTCTTGCTGATCACCGGAACGATGCCGCGTGACCACGTTGAACTCAAACGCCACTTGCGATTGCACATCGCCTCCTTCGGCGTCGGCAAACTGCCACGAGAGGAAGTCAACCCGACGAGCGGCCAGCGTTAATTCGTCGCCATTCGACTTTCTCGTCCGACGTCATCCGCACGATCAAGGACTCCATCAATGGTCGAGGTACCACCGCTCAAAACCGGATTTCGCCGAGGACTCTGCCTGGCATTTTATCTGTCCAGCCTCAGCCTCTGCGCAGGCGAATTGGCGGCAGGCGAAGGCGACGCGGTACGACTGACGTATCGCTTTCAGCCCAGCGAGTCGCTGCACCTTGAATACAAACAGAACATGACGATGGACATTCGCCTTCCGAACCTCAGACGGAAGTTGGTCAGCCAAACGCTCGCTAACAAGCACCTGCGAGTCATCTCCGTGGATGAAAACGGCAACGCACTCGTCGAGCCGATCATCGATCGCACGCGCATGACCAGCCAGCAAGACGATGACCCCGAATCAATCTTTGACTCGGCCGATGGACCGGACAGTTGCCCGGCCGAATATCGGCCGCTGTTGGCGACTGTGGGCAAGCCGCTAGTCCGAATCAAATTCGCTCCCAATGGAAAGCTCATCGTGGCGGACAGCGTGACCGGCGACGGCAAGATTTCTAAAGACTTCAAGGATGACCCCACGCTAAATTTTCTGATCGTTTTCCCGGATCATCCGGTGCAAGTCGGCGACACTTGGAAAGACGAATTTGAGGCAATTGCGCAACTGGACAGGACGCTCAAACAAGGAGTCAAACTCCGCCGCGAATATCGGCTGCAGAAACTGGAGGGCGCATTGGCCGAGATCGAATTGCAAACCTCCTGCTTGACTCCACTACGCGATCCGATGGTGGAAATGCAAATCACCGCGCGGTTGCTCAGTGGAAAGATCGTCTTCGATCACCAGCGAGGACAAATCGTCACACGCGAGATGCGTGTCGAAAGCCAGGTTCTCAACGGCATCGGACCCAACACGCTGGTCAACACCGTGATGACGCAGTCCGAGCGCCTCGTCCCGAATCCGAAACTCGCGAATCGAGAGAAGTAACCCCAGGGCATTTCGCCGCATGATCAAGCGTCACGAACTTTCGCGCCAATCCGAAAGCCTGTTGTTCGCCGCGCGCAAAGTCGCGGAAGACACTGAGGCCGTTGCGGTCGTGATGTTGGCCGAAGTGCCGTACAACTTCGCCGAGATTCGCGACTCACTCAAGAAGACGCGATTGATCGTCACCTCGGACAATTCCGACGTGCAGCAAGCGGCCAACGACGACGAAGTGGCCATCGTGCCTCTGCAAGTTGAGCCGCAGACTCGGCAATACCAAGTCAGCCAGGCTTTGCTGGAAGCGATCAGCGACGAACTGCTGCGAAGCGGCGACACCGTTGTGGCGGTCTACGCCGGCTTCGACAAGGAAACACTCGACACGCTGACCTACATCCGCCTGGGCGAGCATTTGACATCGCTGACCTCGCGCGACTTGCAGAAGCTGGAAACTCAAGTGCCGCTGGAAACCTTGCGGCAGGTGACCGACATCGCCATCGAGATCGGTCGCGAAGGCCGCGAGGGCCAACCGGTCGGCGCTCTGTTCGTCGTCGGACAACACCGCAAGGTACTGGAGTTTTCGCACGAGCAGATTCACGATCCGTTCCGAGGATACGCTCGAAAGGAGCGACTGATTCGCTCTCCGCGCGTGCGTGAGAGCGTCAAAGAACTGGCTCAGATCGACGGTGCTTTCGTGGTTTCGGCAGACGGAGTCATGATCTCGGCAGGCCGCATCCTGGACGCTCCAGCCAGCGGCGTCGCGTTGTCCAAGGGCTTGGGCGCTCGGCACTGGGCGGCGGCCGCGGTCTCGAAAGTCACCAAGGCCATCGCCATCGCCGTCTCGCAATCCACCGGCACCGTGCGAATCTTCCAGAACGGGCTGGTGGTGTTGCGCATCGAGCCGATGGACCGCACTCCGATGACCTGGCACGACGTCACGACCGAACCGCCGCCGATGACCGACTGATCGGTGAGCCTGCACTCAACCGGCATCACACAGTATCTTCCGCGAGGCCAACCTCGTTGACGAAAGGACTGTGCGATGCGGAAAGTCGATGCAACCTATCTGGACTTGCTGACTCAATTGCGTGATGCGGCGGTGCTCGGCTCGTGCGCAAGCGTACTGGGTTGGGACGAGCAAACCTTCCTGCCTCCCGCCGGAGCAAATCATCGCGCGGAACAACTGGCAACACTCGCGGGACTGACGCATGAACGTGCCACGTCGCCGCGCATCGGAGAATTATTGACCGAACTGGAACAGTGCGGGGCGCTCGGCGATGAGACTTCGGCGATGGCAGTCAACGTGCGAGAGGCTCGGCACAGCTACGACCGCGTCACGAAACTTCCGCGAGCATTGGTCGAAGAGCTGTCGCGCACAACGACACTGGCCCAAACCGCCTGGGTGACTGCTCGGAAGAAATCCGACTTTGCGGAGTTCCAACCGTGGCTGGAGAGAATGGTGGGGCTCAAACGGCAGCAGGCCGAGGCTCTCGGCTATTCCGGCGGCGTGCCGTACGACGCACTGCTCGACGAGTTCGAACCGGGGGTGTCGTCTCGTGAGATCGCGGCGACGTTTGCTCCGCTGCGCGATGAACTCGTCAAGCTGGTCGATGCGATTCAAGGAAGCTCACGACGTCCGAACGTCAGCTTGCTGACGCGACGATTTCCGTTGGACGCACAACGACAGTTTGCTGAAAACGCCGCACGCAAGATCGGCTTCGACTTCGAAGCGGGACGGCTCGACGTCGCTCCGCATCCGTTTTGCAGTGGCCTCGGACCGGGCGATTGCCGGCTGACCACTCGGTACAACGAGCAACATTTCCCCGGTGCCTTCTTCGGCGTGCTGCACGAGGCAGGTCATGGGTTATACGAACAAGGCCTCGACCGCACTGCGTTCGGCAGTCCGATGGGCGAGACTGTCTCGCTGGGAATTCACGAATCGCAATCGCGGTTGTGGGAGAATTTCGTCGGCCGCAGCCGAGCGTTCTGGCAACATTTCTTTGCTCCGGCTCAGCAGGCGTTTCCGGAAGCGTTGACGGGCGTGAACCTCGCCGATTGGTACGCGGCGATCAATGACGTGCGGCCCTCCTTCATCCGCGTCGAGGCGGACGAAGTCACCTACAACCTGCACATCATGCTGCGATTTGAACTGGAGCAACCGCTGATCTCCGGCGATCTCAAACCGGCTGACGTGCCCGCGGTTTGGAACGAGACTTTCTCGCGGTACTTCGGACTGACGCCTGCCGATGCGGCCTGCGGTTGCCTGCAAGACATCCACTGGAGTGCGGGATTGATCGGCTATTTTCCGACGTACTCACTGGGCAACATGTACGCGGCACAATTTTACGAAGCCGCTCAACGAGACCTTGGAGACTTGCCGACACAATTCGCTCGCGGCGAGTTTCACCCGTTGCTCGATTGGCTGCGGAAGAACATCCACTCGCGAGGCAAACAACTTCGTGCCGGCGAACTGATTCAGCGAGTCACCGGAGCACCTCTCTCGCATCAGGCATTGATCACTCACTTGCATCGCAAGTTCGACGGGTTGTTCGGGTTGACTTAATTGCACGCCAAGAAGTTGCCCACCTGCCCCACGTTTCCTTGCGGAATCTTCGCCGTCGCAAATCGGCAACATCTCGCCGGAACAGATTAGCAGCGGCCTGTCTCCGTCCGCCGGTTCACCGCGTTGCCGAACTACTCGGCCAACAGGCTTCTGACGCGGTGAACATCACGACCTAAATCCTCCTAATCTCCCTCGAACGGCATTGGCGACCGGATTTCCTTCTCTCTCGCCGAAAGAACTCACCAGCCATGAACGAACGCCGCCAACCACCACTACGTCGCGTCACCCTGACCCGCAACAATCCCGAGCGACTCGAAAACGAACGGCGCGAGTCCCCCCGCTTTCGCGTATCGGCTAGCGTCCGCTTTCTGCGAGCGGCAACCGACGGCCCGAAAGTCATCGACGGCGACGCCCTCAAAGTGTCTCTGAGGGGAATGCGAGTCGTCCTGAATCAGCCAATTCACAAGAATGAGCAACTGCTGGTCGCGACCACTGGACTAATTGCTACTCCGTGCTGTTGACGGGAGCCGGTGTCAAAGGCGGTACACTCTGCGGAGCCAGCGACGCACTCGCGGCACACGTCGCCGATCGTCCCACTCGTCCCGCCGACATCTGCGACGATCTATCGGCGCCTCGGCATCGATCCAGAGTTGCTGCTCCACGATCGCTTCGGCCACACGGTTGCAATCGCTCACGGTGACGAACCGATCGGTGAGATTTTTGCTTGATTCGCCACCCCGCCTCGTTCCGCGATGATCGGCCTTGATTGCTGATTAAGCCGGAGACCCCTCCGACGCTTGCCAAGACAAGGCCGTCGCTGCAATCTGTCGCGGTCTGGGTGTCTCCCACAAGCCAGGAGGTTGAATGATGAGTGCTGATCGAAGTGTGTCTCGGCGTGCGTGGATGAGTTCGGTGGCGACGGCCTCACTGGTGAGTGTCGCGGCCGCGCAAGAGAAATCCCCGGCGAAGCCGAATCGGGACGAGTTGGAAAGGGCTTTCGCTGAACGGATGACCGGAACGGTGCTCGTGGGAAATTATTCCGTGGTCGGCCAGGATTCGAAGCCGGAGAATCCAGAACGATATGAACTGAAGAAGGTCTCGAAGTTCGCCGAGGACTTGTGGATCTTCGAGGCACGCATCAAGTACGGCAAGACAGACGTCACGTTGCCGCTGACGCTGCGAATGATCTGGGCGGAGGACACGCCGATGATCACTCTGACAAACGCGACCCTGCCGGGTTTAGGTACCGCGTTTGGAGCGCGGGTGATCTTCCACGGTGACCTGTACGCCGGCACTTGGCAACACGGCAAAGTCGGCGGGCATCTCTGGGGAACGATCGAAAAAGCCACTGCGGCCAAGGACGAAAAGGGCAAGTGACCTTTTGGAGCGCAGCGTGTCAGCACCGCTTTGGATTGGATGAGTGAAAACAACAGTGCTGCTGACACACCGTACTCTACAATTTCTACGGTGCCGTCGTGGCCGGCGTCTTTGTCTCTTCGGGACGGCCGTCGTCTTGCGGGTAGATCAGAATTCGGTCGTGGACCAGCAGGACCAAGTCGGGGCGGCCGTCGTTGGTGACGTCCACGATCAGCGACTCGCGAGGTTCGAAGTCGCCACCTTCCCCCTCGCGGCCGAAGCTTTTCTCTTCGAAGATTTGAAAGGCGAGTGCCGAACGAAGCGATGCCGGCTGGTCGAGCGTCGGCGGCGTGAATTTCAAAACTTCGATGGTGTGCGAGCGAGTGTCGATGACGGCCAGATCGGGCTGAGCGTCACCATTCAAGTCGCCACCGACCACGTCAGCGAAGAACGTTTTTTCGGTTTTCGTTTCGTAAGTCGTGAGTTCTTTCATTGTCGGGACGGCTCGGCCAGAGTACAGCACGGCGAATTTGCCTTGGCCGAACAGCAGCAGATCGTCCTGCTGGTCTCCGTTGAGATCGGCGACGTGCGCGGACTTGAAGGGGAAGCGGCCGAGTTCAATCTCTTGCCACGGGCGATAGACATTTTCTTCCCGACGCAGGATTTTTAGTTTGTGCACGCCGACGTCGATCAGCACGATTTCGTTGCCGGGTTGCCCGTCGAGATTGATGGTGGCCGCTCCCAACGTTTTGGCGGTCGCTTCTGACGAATTAAATTGATCGGCGACTTGCCAACCGCGAGTCGCCTGATCGAATCGCATGTTGCGGACGAACTTGTCCTGCGCCACCAGCAGCGCGGGACCTTGCAGTTGTCCGAAGAAGACGGCTCCCGGCTGCACGTTGCCGAGTTGAATGCCCCCTTCAGTCTTCACTTCTTTCGGAACGCCTTTCTCGTCGAGTGAGAACAGTGCCGGAGCTTTGTCCGAACCGCCGAAGAGCATGAATTCGGGACGGCCGTCGTTGTTGAGGTCCAGGCGTTGAATGCGGTTCGGTGCAGCTTTGAGTTCCAGTGTCACAGACGGCTTACCGTCAAAGAGGTGCGGTTCCCAAGTCCCATTGGCGGCACTGTGCAAAGCTTCCAACGTGTAGGTCGTTTCTCGTGCGGCGCGGGCCTTGGTCAGATAGATGATTTCGGGGTGTTTGTCGGCGTCCAGATCGGCAAGTTCCAGGGCGATCGGTTCTTTGCCTCCCATCGGCAGTGCCTGAGGAAACGTCAATCGGCCTTCGGCCATGCGGCTGATGCCGATGGTCTTCTCCTTGGTGCTGAGCACAACAAGTTCAGCGGCCCCGTCGCCGTCGAGGTCTCCCGTGCGGACTTGTTCTGCGCCGACGAGGCCGGAAAACGCTTCACCCTGTTCGAGTCCGATTCCTTTCCGCTGCTTGAAGACAATCATCTGCGCGGCATCGGGATCAGCGACAACGACATCGGTCAGCCCGTCACCGTCGAGATCCGCGGTGGCGATATCGCGAGACTTGTCGGCTGCTTGCTGGCCGAGTCCGTATTGAATCAAGCGGCTGGCGAGTTCACCGGGCTTCGGGACCGGACGTTCGAGTTGCAGAAGTTTGACGCGACCGGTCAATGAATCCACGGTCAACACTTCGACCTGCGGCGATTGATCGAACTGCGCGATCGACAACGATCGCGGCTTGGACATCTCGAACCGCAACTCCGGGCCGAGTCGACCGTCTTGCCCTTGCAACCGCGCGGCGAGAGCTTGCTCAGCTTCGTCGTGCGAGAGGTAGCACAAATCTTTGCGGCCATCGCCATCGAGATCCGCGATCTGGCCAAGCGTCAGTCGCTGTGACGTGTTGAACAGACTCTCCGGCGAGCCAAGCTTGCCGTCTTTCTGCTGGTACAACAGGTACGTCTGGTTCAAACCGAGCACGGCGATGTCGTCGCGTTTGTCACTATTGAGGTCTCCCGCGAGCACGACCCACGCAAACGCTGGAACATCCGGCAGCCGAATCGTGGTCTTCTCAGTCCAGTCGCCGGTCTTCGGTTGAAAGCGGATGACAAGCTTGTCGGTGCCGCCAAAGTACGCCACGTCGCTCAGTCCGTCGTTGTTGAAATCTCCAACTGCCATCGCGGCGATATCGTGATCGACGCTGAGCTTACGATGATCGAATCGCCAATTGGCTGCGAATTGATTGACCTCCACTTTTCCGGCGGCAGCATTCGCGGGCTTAGTGCCCCGTTGCAACAGCAGGTCGATGCGGCTGTGAGCATTGTCGGCAATCGCCAAGTCGGTGATGCCGTCATGATTGAAATCTCCCGTGACTAAATTGGCCGATCGATCCGAGAGCTTCACCAGTTCCAGCGGCTTAAAACCGTAGAACTGCGACAATTCGTTGACCATGTCCACGTCGTCCTGGGCGGGCAATGTCGAAATCGCCATAGCCGCCGCGACAGCCACCAAAAGAACTCCCAACCGCTGGCAAACCACTCGCATAAAATGCTCCTCGAAATCGCCGAGACGCTCGGAAATCCGTTTGTACTCCGCAGGTTCGGCAGCGGGAGCATAGCAATCGGGACGACGAGTCGCAAAAACACACGAAGTTATCGCAAATGTTTTGAACCGGAGTTTTGCCATGAAACGAAGTCTGTCGGCCAGAGGCGTCATTCAACTGGCGTGTTTGTGCTTTGCCGTCTCGTCCCAGGCAACTGCCAGCGAACTGCGGGCCGGAGCGTTCGCGATGGATGTGACTCCACTGAAGTTTCCGATCTCAATGAACGGCAACCTGCAGGATGCGCTCGCCAAAAAGGCGGCCGATCCGCTGCACGCCCGCTGTTTGGTACTCGACGACGGACAGACGCGAGTGGCATTCGTCGTCGTCGATAACTGCCTGATCCGCCGCGAACTGATGGACGACGCCAAACAGCGAGCCAGCAAATTGACCGGCATCCCGATCGAACGGATGCTGATTTCCTCCACACACGCACATTCGTGTCCGACGGTCACCGGAGTTTTTCAAAGCGAACCGATCGTCGAGTATGTCGAGTTCCTGACCGAACGGATCGCCGCCGGGATCAAGCAGGCCAATGACAACCTCGCGCCGGCTCGGATTGCGTGGGGAGTCGGGCGCGACGAGACACAGGTGTTTAATCGCCGCTGGCTGCTGAAAGAGCCTTCGAATGACTCCAACCCGTTCGGCCGAACCGACAAGGTTCAAATGAATCCAGGGTTCAACAATCCCAAGGTCTCGAAGTCGGCCGGTCCGGTCGATCCGGAAGTCAGCTTCTTGAGCGTGCAATCTCCCGAGGGCCAGCCGCGCGCGTTCCTGGCAAATTATTCGCTGCATTATGTCGGCGGCACTGGCGGCGATTTGTCCGCGGACTACTTCGGAGCCTTCGCCGAACGGATCGGACAATTGCTGAAGGCTGATAACTCAGCTAAGTCCTCGTTCGTCGGCATCATGTCGAATGGGACGAGCGGCGACGTCAACAACATCAACTACGGCCTGACAACCCCGCCAAAATTTCAACCGTTTGAAAAACTCAAGCTGGTCGCCAACAGCGTCGCGATGGCGGCCTTCGCGGCACATGAAAAATCTGAGCACCGCTCGAACGTGTCGATCGCAATGCAGGAGACCGAGATTAATCTAAAAGTCCGCAAGCCTTCGCCTGACGACATCGCCGCCGCGAAGGAACGGCTCTCGATGGCAGGCGACTTTCCCTACAAATCGATGCCCGAGATCTACGCGCGAGAGACGCTCAAATTGGCCGAGTACCCCGACACCGTGAAACTGAAATTGCAGGCCATTCGCATCGGCGATCTGGGGATCGTCGCCATCCCGGCCGAAGTCTTCACCGAAATCGGTCTCGAACTCAAACGCCGCAGCCCGCTCAGGCCGACCTTCACGATCACGATGGCAAATGGCTGGAACGGCTATTTGCCGACTCCGCAGCAACACGAACTGGCCGGCTACGAGACGTGGCGAGCACGTTCCAGCTATCTGGAAGTCGGTGCGTCTTCGAAGATCGTCGAGACGCTGCTGAAGCTGCTGAAAGAGGTCGCGGTCGAAAACAAGTGACCGCGGACTCTCGCTCATTATTGCAATCGAGCGCGGTTGAAGTCTTCGAGTTGAACTTGCGCTTCAAAGTCAACGTTTTTGAAGGCGTAGAGTTCCAACAGCGTGGTTTGATCGAGCTTTTGCGGATTCGCATCGGCGATCTTTTCCGGCCAGCCGTAGCTGCGAATGCAGGTCGGCAGCTTGGTCTGCGAGTCAATGTAAACCATCGACTTGCGGTACTCTTTCTTTTCGTCCGAAGCGAACTCTGGTTTCGCGTATTCAACGACCAGGCACTGGCAATCGCGACCGTTGAGATTTTGATGGTCCAACAGCTTGACGGAAACTCCTGATTCCAGTTTCAGGTCCGCCTGGCGGTGCTGGCGAGTGATTTTCGTCAGATTGAGAAGTCCAGCATCCGTAATCGGATGTCGAGAGTGCTTCATCGCCATCGTTCCGGACGGGTTCAGCGAAATGACTCCCAACCGAGCCTCGATGCCATTGAGTTTACGGACCAACATGTCCCCGTCATTTTCCCCCTCGGCGTAAATGGCTCGTTGGCCGGCGTCCTTGCCTCCTTCCCACTTCATCGAAATTCGCTTCGGTTGGTGAACCATTCGAAGCTGAATCACTTGGAGTTCGGTCAGTGCATTGCCGATCCGTTCTTGTTTGACGAACGTCGCACTGTAGCTCGCGATTTTTTCGAGCTTGGCTTCAGCTTCTCCAAGGATGCGATCGCATTCCAAGAGCGCCTCTTTGCCGGTCAGCGAGGGTGCGTTGTCCGCAACAACGGCCGACGACGACGATCCCACGGAACCGACGGTACCTGCGCCAGCAGCGGGACTGCCAAATTCCTTCTCAACGTCCGCGAGAGTCGCACCGCCATTGGCAGACACTGGATCGGTTCCAGCCGTCGTCGGCTGAGCTTGAACGTACAAGAATCCGATCGCCAGAAAGACAACGAACGAACCCAGCGAATTATGTCGGTGAGGCGAACGCCGTAATCGACGAGCAACGTTCGGAACATTGGGAATGGGATTGATCAACCAGCGAGACTGGCCCAAAAACCAAGACAGGTATTTCATGCGACGAGCGGCCTTGCGCGTTCCGAACGGATCCGACAAGCGAAGACCTCAATCCCCTGAGATCACCGAATCGACAGGACACCGCGGTTAGCGAGTTAGACGTGATGAATCCCGATACCCGAAGAGTCCGTCCGCACGGGGCAGTTAGGACACAGATCGGCGCATCGTTTTCGTCGCAGTGACGAGATTTGCCGCCGTCAGACGAACCGTCGCGACGAGCCTGCCGCGGATGTTGAGAAGATTTGGCATCCCATGACTGGTCGCCGCCAACTGCCCGACCGGTGCAATCGCGAAGGTTTGTCGCTGACGCGATAAATGCCGTTCAGACTTAAGTCGCAGGACCTGCGGTCGGCACACTTTGCCTGTGATTCTGCGAGCACTGCGCTCGCGACAGGTGGCCGATCTCACAACAAACGAAATATCGGCAAACGCTACTTCGACTTCTCCGCCGGCTTGGCGGGTTTGTCGGCCGGTTTGTCGGCCGGTTTCGGGTCGAACTCGGGTACGAGTTCCAGCAAGACTTCTGAACCGACGGGGGGAATTCGATCGGTCCAGGCTTCCCACATTAAATTGCTCTCTCCAGTGGCAGAACTTTGCACGGCGAGATCCAGCATTGCGGACGCAAAGTTCGCCACGCAGATCAAGTCGCCTCCTTCGGCCAAGTACGACTTTGTGCCGGTAGCCTCGTCCACGAAGAAGCCACTACCGGCAAAGACCCACGGATCCGTGAGGGGGTGTGGCTGCGTTCGGACGAAGAACTTTTGAATCGACTTGCGATACTTCGCATCCTTCGACATCGCCAGGAATGAGTCACGTTGCTTTTCCGACATGTGACCAAACCAATACAGCTCTTTGTTTTTCTCGTCCCACTTCAATTCAGAGTCCTCTTTCAATTCGAGGCCGACCGGCTTTTCGTCAAACAGCTCGACAAAGTACCGCTTCGAGGAATTACGGACCCAATTTTCCGCCGGCTGGCGATGGTGCTTGCCATCCTTGTCGGTCCATTGGCAAAAGATGCGAATCCGAGTCCCCTTGGGAGGCGCATACTCTGGCTGAATCTTCACTGGCGATCCGGGCTTCGCCCCCAGCGCGAGCAGGCCGGTGTGAATCACGTAGGCCTCGGAATCAATCGAAAGAATTGACTCGTGCTCTTTGGTCTGCTTCAGACAGCAGAACATTTCCAGCACCCCCTCGCGCAGGCAGACTTTGGTTTTCAGCAGCAAGCGTTTGCCGTCCACGTCGAGCAGTACGGTTCCTGATTTGTTAAGCGGCACTGGCTCTTTCGACTTCTTGGCGTCTTTCGCTGGTTCGGCCGCCATGGAACAGTCGGCTGCAAGCGCCCAGCCTGAGACGGCCGCCAACCTGCTTATGAACTCGCGACGTGCAAAAGTGCGGTCTGTGCTTTCAAACATGGTCTTCTCCCGAAGTCTCTAACGCGGCGAAACGAGAACCGAGTATAGCCGCCCGACTCGCGGCAAGCTCCAATCGCAATAGGCCAAAAGATCGACACTGGTGGTCACAACACGACCACGATCCTCGCAGGCGTCAGCGATTGGCGGGCGGCTGGCTCGCCAATTGGATCAGTGCTTCGCGGACGCGTGCGATCTGTTCCGCGGTCACTGTCAAATATCGCTGCGGTCCACCATCCATGGCTTCGAACTGCGTCACGTCTTGCGCATCGACACGAATTCGGCCAGCGGGTGACAGGCCGAAGTAGCCATGATTCGGCCGGACCGCATACAGCACAGAGGTCAGATCCCAGGTTTCACGGTCGTACGGCATCTTTTGGTAAAGCTCATAAGCCTGCTTGAGCGGATGATGCTTCACATAGCCGAAATCCCGTTCGATGCTCGATGCGGGAAACTTGATGGCTAACCCGATCTCGAAACCGCTGGTGACGAGCGGTGTCGGCCATTCGGTGAAAACCCTTTGAGCAGCCGGTGAGTCGATGAAGACGTTGTATTCTTTAACACGATTTTTCTCGCTGAACATGCCAGCCATCATCGACAGCAGCCGAACTTTCCGAGTCACCAGTTCTTGGCCGGTCAACGGCGAGTTCTGATCGGCCGGCGAGTCCAACAACCGCAAGATGTTCGTCGAGAAGCCCACAACGACCAGTGCCACCGAACGATCGGGCTGCGCCGCGAGCGTCTTCCGCAACAGGCCAACTGCCTCAGGAGCATCTTTGCCGCTGCGAAGTTCGTGCGGGAATCGCGACTGGCCATTGTCGGAAGCTTTGACCGTGTCGGTCAGATAACGGCTGTCTTCAGGAGTCTTACCATTCCGGACAACTCCCAGCGGAATATTGCCGCGACCATAGAAGGTGTTAACCAGATCGACGAATGGCGCCGCGAGATCGTTGTCCTTACTGAGCGTGACCGCCAGCAATTCACACTCGCCGCGACTTTGCAGCGCGTGAATGACGCCGAGCGCGAGCGCATCGTCAATGTCGTTGCCCATGTCTGTGTCGAAGATCAGCTTGACCGGGCGAGTGAGCGGTTCATCGGCACAAGTCGGCTGCGTCATGGACATGACGAACAACAGCCAGAGGGAGGCGGACAGGATCGAGAAGGACATCGGCATTGAAATACTCCCAAAGGTGACGTCGGTTGCGCCATTTCAACAAATTTCTGCGCAACAAAAAACCCTCACCGCACAATGCGGTGAGGGCGGAGAGAGAACTCTCCGTTGGCAGGCCGTCGTTGAGAGTTTTCGCGACATTGAGGAACGTCAGCACGATCTAGTCCATGACGGGACTATTCATCTTCCAACGTGACGGGAATCTCAACGATGTCGAAATCACTGCCGCAGAAGTCCTTGTTGTCGGAAAATCGAGAACCCGAGAAGCAGGCTTTCTTGGTCATCAAGCCAGCGTACGAGTAGCTCTGATTCATGCTGCCGGCGACAGAGGCAAGGTCTTCAAGTAGCTCGCTGCTCACTTGAAGAACTTCGACCAGTCCAACGGACAAGCCCAGAGCCACAATGGTCGAGACGCGGATCAATTCTGCGGAAACCACAAAACCATTCTCATCATCGAACAAGCTCTGAATGATTCTCTCTCCCCTTGATGCTGAGTAGTTGAAACTGTCTGTTGTTTTATTTGGGGAGGTTTGGTGTCGTGGACGAGAAAGGTGTAAAACGCGCTGAATGCCGTACTTTCTTAACAGTTCACAAAGTTTGCGCTCGTGCTCACAAAATGAATCGCAACCCGTTGGCCAACAGAGGGAAAAGTTTTTGTTGAGACTTCCCTAAAATTGCGGCTGGCTTGCCATGGTTCTGCGGGAACAACGTTGTCGAAAAACGACGTGGCATTGAGGCTTTCGCCACAAGTCTTTGGGCCATCGTCGTGCACTGCGATTCGGCAACATCGAGGCGAAAAAGGACATCGCATCCAAGCGAACCGTTGATGAGACATCGCCTCGCTTTCCGTGACGACTTCGCTTGCTACGATGCCGGATCTTCGGAACCGTCCGTCAGGAGACTTTCATGGACACGGCAGCGGATCACGTCTTCCATTCTCAGTCCGCGTCGCAGGCACTTCTGAAAGCGATGCGAGAACTGGCTGATGCGACGGATCGTGCTCTAAAGGATTTGGAAGGGATCACTCTTGGCGCCGCGTTTGATCTCGCCGTCGAGGCTCACGGCGCCGAATTGCCGCAATTCTGGGTGATCTGGAATGAGTGGAACCTGGCACTCGAAGATCCCCCCGCCGAAATGGGAGACCTGTAATGCAGAGTAGGGCTTCAACCTGCCCGGCCCACTCGGTCAGGGTCGGTCGATCACCTGCCCCAAGACGGTCGCTGCGAGTTGTGCCGGTGACTCGTCGCCCGTGATTGGCAGCGATCGGCACTCCTCAAGGTTTCGAAACCACGTGTGCTGCCGCTTCGCGAACTGTCGAGTTCTCGTTTGAATCAACTCGATCGTCTCGGCCAGTGTCCGCTCGCCGCGCAGGTGTTCGATGAGCTCTTTGTAGCCCAGCGCCCGGCCAGCGGTGTCGCTGAGCGGTTGCGGTTCAGCGATCAGCGACCGCACTTCGTCCAACCAGCCGGCGGCCAGCATCGCCTCGACACGCTGGTTGATGCGGCTATAAAGCCAATCTCGTGGCGGCGACAACCAAATCACGTTGGCCGGCCGCTGTTCGAGTGGCAATGGCTCTTCGCGGTGCTGCGCGGACATCGGCTGGCCAGTGAGTTCGATCACTTCGAGTGCTCGCACGACTCGCCGCAGGTCATTCGGATGCAACCGCTCTGCGATGTTCGGATCGAGCTGCTGCAATCGGAGATGCAGGGATTTCACACCATCGAGCGCGGCTTCGGATTCCAGGCGCCCCCGAAGATCCTCGTCGGCAGCGGGACCTTCAAAGACTCCTCGCAGCAGGCTGCGCAAGTAGAGTCCAGTGCCGCCGACAAACAAGGGAGTTCCGCCGCGAGTGATGATCTCGCAGCAGGCTCGCTCCGCCGCAACGAGGTATTCGACGACACTGAATTCCTGCGATGGCTCCAAGATATCGAAGAGGTGGTGTGGCACTCGGAGGAATTCTTCGGCGGAGGGCTTGGCGGTGCCAATGTTCATCCGCCGGTACAAGGTCATCGAATCGAGCGAGACGAGCTCGATCGCCAGGCCACGGTTGACACGCAACTGTTTCGCAAGTTCAAGCGCGACGGCGCTTTTTCCACAGGCGGTCGGGCCAGCCAGGAACCAACAACGTCGCAGGAGATCGGGAGCGAATCGCATGAGATTGAAGTCACAGGCCACAGTTACATCGCGTGGCGGCAACGTACCTTCGCGCTGCGCTTTCGACTATGCTCCGCCCAACATTCCAAGTTGGGGGCAGTGATTCATGGCCGTGTTTGAAGCGAGTGTGGAATTGGCGTGTTCGCCTCAAGTCGCGTACGAGTTTTTGGCTCAGCCGGAGAATATTCGGCTCATTACACCGTCGTCGGTGATGCTCGTGTTCGATGCCGCGCCACTACGGCTGTCGTTGGGGGCCCGGATGGAATTCCGCGTTCAGGCTTACGGCGTCGTGCGTTCGGCCGTGCATGACGTGACGGTCTGGGACGAGCCGCGAAAGTTTGTCGAACGACAAGTGGAAGGGCCGCTGGGATCGTGGGAACACGAGCACCTTTTCGAGCCAACTTCGACAGGCACCCGTGTGACGGATCGCATCACCTTCGTGCCGCCAAGTGGAATTTTGGGACTGCTCATCAACGAACGAAAGATTCGCGAAGCGCTCGATGATGGGTTCGGACATCGGCATCACGAACTCCAAAAGTGGTTCGGCACTCCATCAGGAGCCGCATGATGGCCGAGCGACCTTCTGACGACCAACGCAATTCCGCAACTTTTGCCGCGCTGTCAATGTTGCTGCTGATTTCTGCGGGACTGCTGGGGCTTGTCGCCTTTGTGCTGCCGCAAGTCCTGTGGATGGTTGTGATCGCGATTGGCCTGGGACTGAGCGTGGTTCTCCACTACGTCATCTGGGGTCGCTGGCTGACGTCGATGCTTCGCGAGAAGGAGAACGCACAACAACAAAAGCCGAACGAAGGCCCCCCTGACGAATGAGCGAACCCGATCGACTTACGACGGCGACGTAAAAATATAAAGACGCTGTCTCCCAAGCAGGCTTCGGAAACAGCGTCGCTCGCTGATTGCCAGCTTGGAGTCAACTAAACCGCTCCGCCCCCTTGTTCTCCGGTGCGGATGCGGATGACTTCGTCCAACGTGGAAACGAAGATCTTTCCGTCACCAATCTGCCCTGTGCGCGCATGGCTGGTGATGGTGTCAATCGCCTTTTGCAGATCGCCGTCATCCACGATGACTTCCAGTTTGACCTTGGGCAAAAAATCGACGGTGTACTCCGCACCGCGGTAGGTTTCCTTGTGGCCGCGCTGCCGGCCGAAACCTCGGACTTCGCTCACCGTCATGCCTTGAATGCCGATTTCGGTGAGCGCGTTTTTCACCTCTTCCAGTTTGTAGTGCCGAATGATTGCTTCAATTTTCTTCATGAGTGCAACTCCTGAAACCGCGTCCACCCGCGAGCACTGGCTGGCGAGAGTCCGCTGATTCGTGACGTCTGAGGGTGACTTTCCAAGTTATGAGAACGCAGCGGGATGACTTCCGCAAGCGGCGATTCAACCGCGACATGGTTAGTACGAAATGATGTAGCCTTCCTCGCCATGCTGGCTAAGGTCGAGCCCTTGAATCTCGTCTTCTTGGCTGGCGCGCAGGCCCACCAAGGCATCGACCACCTTGAGAATGATGAACGTTCCGACCACCGCCAACACCAGCGAAGTTCCGGCGGCGACGACCTGATTGATCAACTGCTGCGAGTTTCCTTCGATCACCCCCCCCTTCCCTTCGCCGGCGATCTCCGCGCTGGAGAAGACTCCCGTCAGCAAAGCTCCCGCCAAGCCGCCGACACCGTGGACACCAAAAGCATCCAATGAGTCGTCGTAACCAAACTTGGACTTGATTGTGGTACAAGCGAAATAGCAAACAATGCCCGCAACAACACCCAAAATCATCCCCGAACTCGGAGTCACATATCCAGCGGCCGGGGTCACGCAAACCAAACCGGCCACACACCCCGAACAGGCTCCGAGGATGCTGGGTTTGCCCCGCTTGAACCATTCGATGCCAGCCCATGTCAGCGTTCCAGTAGCCGCGGCCATGTGCGTCGCGACAAACGCGGACACCGCCGCGGCATTCGCTGCTCCCGCACTGCCGGCGTTGAATCCAAACCAGCCGACCCACAGCATCGTCGCGCCGATGAACGTGTACGTCAGATTGTGCGGAGGCATCGGCTCCTGTCCAAATCCCAGCCGCTTACCCAACATGATCGCGCAGAGCAAAGCGGAAATGCCCGAAATCAAATGGACCACCGTGCCGCCGGCAAAGTCTAAAGCGCCGAACTTCGCAGCCGCGTTAGCGTGGTTGAACATGCCGTCTCCCGCCCACACCCAGTGAGCCACCGGGCAATAAATCAGCAGTCCCCAGAGCGAGCAGAACAAGACCATCGCGCTGAACTTCATGCGTTCGGCGAACGCACCGCAAATCAATCCAGGAGTGATGACGAAGAACATCATCTGATAGACCATGAACAACAAATCCGGAATCGTCAGTCTATGAATTTCCGTCAGACCGCCCGGACTCACTCTCACACCATTAAGCATGACCTTGTTGAATCCGCCGACGAAACCTCCTGCGATGCTGCTGTCGAAGGTCAGGCTATAGCCGACTATCACCCACAGCGTGGACATCAAACCCATCAGAATGATGCACTGCATCATGACACCCAAAATGTTTTTCTTGCGAACCAGACCACCGTAAAATAGAGCCAGGCCAGGGGCCGTCATCATCAGCACCAAGGCCGACGACACTAGCATCCAAGCAGTGTCCCCCGAATTAATTTCGGGAATCGCCGCTGCCGCCGGGGCGGCAGATTGCGCGACCGGGCCAACCATCGGTGCCTCCACTGGAGGGACTGCTGCAGGCTCCTGAGAAAACGAAACTCCACTTATCACCAGCAACAACATGCTCGTGACGATCCAACAGGCGATGACCTGAGTCTTCATTGGCGTCTAACCTCCTTCGTGTGGTGTGTGATGAGCGCAACACACACTGAGCCTTGTGCTCACGGTTTTCGAATTGCGGCTTCGCCTCACTGGCGATGGAACCGCCCTGGGTACCAGAGTATCTTTTGTGTCGACGATGCCAATGCTGGCGGTCACTGCAAACAATTGAATCGTGGTTTTCTTCTCGAGTTCGCCAAAGGCTTCTCGCGATGTCCGACCGTCCGTTGGGCGACGAGAACCCACCGAATTGAGGACCGGCGCGGGTGACGCCGTCGGTCATCCTGGTCTACATTGCGACCGGACTATGCCTCGCCGCCCCGGTCTTGTTGATCATTGACGAGGCCATCTTCCAGACGTTCTATCTTTTGTAAGCATTTCCGCGGTTGCAGACTCCCGTGCGAATTCTCTATTTCCCGTTCATGTGCCTGAGAGGTCTGCTGGGCTTGACCTCTTGAAGCCCACCCCATTTTTGACTGTCCATCGCAAAAGGATGAATCCTCCGTGTCGTTAGACCCAAGCCGTTCATTCTTTCATGTCAACACGATTGAGGCTTGGCTGCTCGCAGGTGCGTCTTGGCTGGTGGGCTTGGGAATCGGCTTGCTCGTCGCCCGTTGGAGCAACCGCATGTGCGAATCACCAGCGCGCCGCGATGAGACGACTGTCATTGCCGTACTGACTTCCACGCTGTTCGTACTAGCCACAATTCTCATCATTTTTCTAGAGGCTCAGCGAATCAGTGAAGTACAGCCCGATGTGCGGTGGAGATTCGGCCGGTGGATCGCGCATCTCGGTTTGCTGGCGCTGCTGATCACGGCCACAGCGACTGACCTGCGGGAGTACATCATCCCCGATCAAATCACACTTCCGGGGATCGTGCTCGGCGTGCTGTTTGCAACCGCGTCCGGCGACACGCAGCTCATTCACCTTTGGGTCGATTGGAATCATCCGCTCGTCGGTTTGCAGGGACCGGAGATTCCACAATGGCTGGAACAGCATCCGCACTGGCACGGTCTCGCCTGGAGTTTGACCGGCGCAGCGACGGGAGCCGCCTTGACGTGGCTCGCACGCGGCATCTCGTCCGCCGTTCTGGGACAAGAGGCGATGGGCTTCGGAGACGTTACCCTGATGGCGATGATTGGCAGCTTTCTGGGTTGGCAGCCGATGCTGTTCGTGTTTTTGCTGGCTCCGTTTTGCGGGCTAGTCGTCGGCGTGACGGTGAAGTCGTTGTTGAATCGACCTTATGTGCCGTACGGTCCGTACCTCAGCGCGGCAGCGGTTGTGGTCATGCTCAGTTGGCGATGGATTTGGTCCTGGGAGCCGACCCCGCGTGCCTCGATCCGCAAGTTGTTCGGCGATCTTCCGAGCTTGGCGATCCTGGCGGGAACATCACTGGTACTGCTGCTGGTTCTGCTGGGAATCGTGCGCTGGTATCGCGGCGGCCCGCGCGACGCACACCAACCTGACACGCCAGCGAGGGATTGCTAGTGCGTGGCTCACCAATCGTGTAACGGGCTAGTGAGCGGCTCGCATCAGCCGATCATTGAGTGCTCGACCGAGACCAAGATTCGGGAAGGGCATCGCCACAATTTGCTCGACGTGCGAGGCATCAAGCCGTCGCAGCGCTGCAAAGAAGTTCGCCGCCGCTGCGGTCAGGTCGCCGCCCGCCGACAAAACTTCGACCGCGGCAAAACGGCTGGCTGCCGGATGTGGCTGCAAAACCAGCAGACCGCAACGCGCCGGTGAGGTGACTCGCGACAAGTCTTCGACGATCACCAATGGCGTGCGGGGAGCGTAATGCTGCGGGAGCATTCCCGGAGACTGAGCCGCCGCCTGATCCGCTGTCGCTTCGCGCGACAACAGCGCAACGGGACCGATGATCGATTCGATCTCTTCCAATGGCACTCCGCCGGGGCGAAGCAAAACAGCTCGGCCAGATTCCAGCAGTAACACCGTGGATTCGAGACCGACTGCGCACGGCCCGCCATCCAGCAGATAGTCGATCTGATCGCCCAGTCGCTCCGTGACGTGCTCAGCGCAAGTCGGGCTGAGCTGACCGAACAAATTCGCGCTGGGCGCGGCAATCGGCACATCTGCGAGCCGCAGTAGTTCCAGAGCCAGCGGATGCGCCGGCATCCGCACAGCAACACTCGGTAATCCGGAGGTCACGAGATCGGGTACCAGATCCGTCTTCGGCAACACCAAAGTCAACGGTCCCGGCCAGAACCGCGCGGCTAATCGTTGAGCCATCTCCGGCCACGACGCCACCAACCGAGGCAACCAGGATCGATCCGCGATGTGCACAATTAACGGATCAAAGTAGGGACGGTTCTTCGCGGCAAACACTTTCGCGACCGCGTTGACATCCAACGCGCTGGCTCCAAGGCCGTACACCGTCTCCGTCGCGAAGCTCACGAGCTTCCCCTCCCGCAACAAACGGGCGGCGTGTGCGACATCCACTCCCACCGGACAAGTCATTTTGCTCCACCTGCGGCTGCAACGAATTGGCGACCATGCTACTGCCACGCGCTCGAAGAGGAAGGCAGATCAGATTCTTGGAATGCGATCGACTATGAACTGTGCTGGATGATCTGCGGATCGTGAATCGAACACCCCTCTATAACCCATTCACTCGATTTGACAATCACGGCCGCACACCGAGATTCGCTCGACTACGGAGCCCATTCTGACTCGGCAGAAAAGGCCATGCATAAATTTTTCGGCCAAGTTCTCACGGCCTGCGGTTTGCTCGTTCGCCACGCTGACCGTACAAAATGAGTCCGTTTCCCGCACGATTCCCAGTTTCTTTTCAAAAGAGGTGCCTCGGCATGTCAGGTCGTTTGCTGGCGAAGTCAGCACTGCTGCTCAGCGTCGTGACAGGATTCACGGCGGTCGCCCAAGACCAAGGACGGAATGACAACCAATCCGCCGTCAGCGCGACGGCCAGCAAAGAGACGACCGAATCTCGTCGGTTCGTGCCGCGCAATCTGCGTGTGCTGTTCATCACCGCCAAAGGCTGCGAGAAGTGCGATCTGGAACTGAAACGTCTCCGTCAACCCGACGGTGAGTTCGAGTCCATGCAGGCTCGCGGCTGGAAAATCGGCGAGACGCCTGACAACCACATCCAGATCGTCGATCGGGCCGACGTTCCGGAGTTCGCCGAACTCCTCAAAGGCCGCGAACTGCCGAAAGTCATCTGTATTGAGAACGGAGAAGTCCTCCGCTATTTCAAGCACGGCTGCACGACGCCGCTGGATGCCTGGACCTTCGGCTGGCTGATCAAAGGCCAGGACGAACGCCCCAAGCCAGCCCCGCCCGAAGAAAATGAAGTCGAGACCACTGGCCACTACCCGCTACGCGGAAATCACTGGTCAGTGGACGGCGATTTTGATCCGTCTCACGCCAAAGTCGTGGCCCACTTGCGTAATGAGTTTCACGGCCCGCAGCTCCTGGCGGAGTGGAAGATCGACGAATGGTCTGTCGAGGAACTCCGCTCGCTGCACGACGACTTGCACGAACGCTTCGGTGGCGGAGTTATCAGTGCCGGCTTCGGTCAACCCGCGCAACACACCGGCGTCGGGCGATTCGGAGCGGGCCGAAAGTTCTAGTAGCCCTCTCGCTCCGCGACAGGAAAGCCGGACGTTTCGCAGACGCCGATTCCAGAGCCGACACTGCAAAAGCAAGCTGACATATTCTTCGCTCTGGGCTGTTCGGCCGCAGAGCGACAGAACTACTGACCTTGTCCCGCGCCGGTCATGCGGCCGACGATGCCGCCAGTGCCGAGGTCTTTGAGGCGTTCGGTGACGGTCTGGCCCTCTTCACCGTCCAGGTGTTGACCGCCGAAGGTTGAGAGCCAGAACTCGATGGCGATGACCACGAACAGCAAATAGATCAGCGGTCGCCAAATTTCGTGCTCTTGGCCGATGCTGCCGTGAAGCTGTTGTGTCTCGGCGGAGGCGTCGATGACTTTCAAGTCGACGTTCGGCAGGAGTTCTTTCAACTGAGTCTCGTTGATGAGCGTGAAATTCGATTCCTCGCGGGCGAGGTTCACGGCGAAGGCAAGCGACTCGTGCTTCGGCTGTTCGATGCGACCACCACGGACATCGACGTCATAGAAGCCTTTCTCGGCGGTTGCGGAGAACGCTCCGACTTGGCGGGTGACCGACTTTTCAAACGTGACAGGCAGGCGATTGCCCTCGACGTTGACGACCTCGGCTTGCAGGTTCTGCCAGGATTTTGCGACGGAGATTTCGGCGGTGGCGTTAGCGGCGACGACCGACGGGCCTTCGACACCGGCTCGCGTACGAATGTGGCTGACCAACCGGAGCACGAGCGGTACGAACTCCGGTTTCAGTGGCAGGTTCGTCCACTTTGAGGTCATCGGAAACGCGGCGAGGATGACTCGGCCATCGCCGTAGCGGCTTTCGACCAGCGCGGCGGTGCCGTCTGAAAATTCGAGCAGCGGCCAAGTGTTGCCTCGCTCGGCCGGCAGCTTCAACGGGAAGCGGCGATAGACCGAAACCTTCGTTAGGTAGCGAGCTTCGCGATTCTCGAACACCGACAGCACCGGGTGCGCGAAGTCGATGCTCGCGAAGCGTTCGAAGGTCTCGGACTTCTCGACATCCCCATCAGCCGGCTGCAACTGCGCCGTCGTCATGAATTGATCCGTCGTGCCGGGAATCGCGAACAGCTTGTTGTTGTACTGATCGTGCTTGCATTTATCCCCCGGCAGGATCATCAACCCGCCGCCGCGCGACACATGATCTCGCAGGAATCCGCATTGTTGGTCGGTGAGCGTCCCGCAGTTGGCGAGGATCACGACGCTCGCTTCTTTGAGGGCATCGGCGGTGACTTGGCTCTCGTTGAGTTCGACCATATCCAACGACTTCACAAAGCGCCGGTCGTTTTCGGTCGTCAGCTTCGTGTCCTGGGATGGGCTTCCAGTCGTCTGGCGAGTCTTCGGGGCCCCCTTGTCAGACAGGCCAGAAGCCTGTCCCGCGTCGTCCGGTTCGGTCGCCGTGAAGGCCGTTTGCAAATACAGAGCCTCGTTCTCGAACGGGTCTTTGGAATTCTTCGTGGGGTTGCCGTTGACGATCACGACGCGCACTTGTGGCTCAACCGTGATGGTGAAAAGAAACGAATCGTCGTTCGGGAATCGGTCTGCCGAAATCTCGAAGCGGCCCTTGAGCGTGCCCGCTTCGGTGGGCACGAACAGAAACGGAGCATGTGCCGTCTCACCCGGTTTGAGCGTCAGACTTTTGCGAGCGACTTCCTTGTCATCGATCAGCAGGCTGACAGTGACATCCTCCGGTTGATCCTTCGAGAAATTCACGACTCGCGTTTTCAACGGCAGCGGCAGTCCCGCAATCGCGCGATGGGTTTCCGGTGGTTCGCCGATGACCGCGCGGTTCGGAATCTCGCCGGCCGACGAACCGACATCAATCACGAACAGCTTCGAGCCTTCGGGGACCAAGCCCTCTGCGGGTTGTTCGCGCAGTTCACGCCACCCGCTGGCCTGCGAATCCGTAAAGAAATAAATCTGCGGCTTGAGCGTCATCGGCGAGCCGCCGCTGAACAACTGCGTAAATGTCGCAAAGAGATTCGCTCGCGAGGGACTCGTCTTCAACCCGCCGAGTTTCTCCTTCAGCGAATCGGTATCAGCCGTGACCTTCGAGACAATCTCTTCGGGCCGGGACGCGACCCGCACGAGCGTCACGAGATCGTCGCTCCCCAGCTTGTCGATGACCGCTGATGCCGCCGTCTTCGCTCGATCAAACGCCGACTCTCCGTCCGTTGCGGCATTCATGCTCGCCGAGCAATCAACCAGCAGAAACACATCACGACCACCTCCGGCCCCGCCAAACAGCGCATTCCAATGCCGGATCATCGGCCGAGCACACGCCAAAATCAGAAACAGCAGGAAGAGGGTCCGAAGCGCGGCGATCAGCGCGTCCATGAACTTCATCTTTCGCCGCTGCTGCACGTAGGTGTCGAACAGAAACCGAAACGTGCTGAGATCCACAGTCCTGAGCCGATGCAGCGTCAGCAGGTGTAACAGGATCGGAATCGCCACCAGCGGCACGCACCACGCAAACATGCTGAGATGAACCAGTTCCATGCGATCGGAATCCGTGCAGAAGAGATTGAGATCAGGTTGCGAGCGGTGTTAATCAGAAGCAGCAGCAGTATCGGAGTCGATCCCGTCGAACGCAAGTTTCGGGTTCAATCAGCAAGATCAAGGACGTCTGGCGACTTGGTCGATCGTCAGCAGTTCGCTCAATCAAGACACACAATTCGTCAGCAGGCAGCTTCTTCTTGGTTTCCGTGTCACCGCCGAAACAATGAACACGGACTTTGTCGAAGGCCGTGGGATCCCCGCTGGGAACGAGCAGTCGATCATCATGAGATGCTTGAACACTCCCGCCAGACGGAACATGCGCGGCAATGATTTAGTCTGCGCACGCGCAAAATCAAGGAGGTTGAATCGGGCGAGATTCTCTGCTCGATCAGCGGCCTGAAACGAAACATGAATCCGTTCGCGAAAGCCGCTCGCGGCCAACCAAGAAGCGATTCGGTTACTCGACGAGACGCAACACCCGTGATGGAGAAGATTGAATCTCACACCATGCAATCTGATTGCAGACGAACACGTCGCTCTGAAATCTTGCCGAAATAATTCGGGGAGCCGCTTAGAGCTTAAAATCTGCGGTCACTGCACCACTTTCAGGAACAGGAAAACTGAGTTTTGACTTTGCGGGATCACTGTACTCGGCTGGAACAACCTCTTTCGGAATCTTGGCGGCATCTGCTTTCTTAGCCGTGCGATCCGATGCAGCAGCTCGTAGCTGCTCAGCATCCATGCCCGCTTCTGAATCCATAACAAGTCCTTCGCCACCTTCAATCTTGGTGATGATGATCTTGTTATCCCCTGGAACGGCCCCTTGGACGAGTTCGTACTTGCCTTCAGTATTCGTCTTTCCGAAGCCAGTGAAGTTCTTGCCGACAAAACGCACTTCTGCTCCTGCGAGCGGTTTCCCACCAAGTGTCACGACACCGGAAACTGCCACAGTTTTCGGGCCAGAATTCCCTCCACCGCCGCAACCGCAGAGGCTCATCGAGGTCAGAACGAGCAAAGCAAATCGCATGCGTAGACATCGAAACATTCGCAAACTCCGTTTGTCTGGAGAAAAAAAGGCAACTCGAAAACCCAGCGAGCGGATTTGACCAAGAACTCAGCGTGCTACCTGGATCCTGCCAACTTCCGTCACTGGTTTTGGAACCGCCTAAAAAAGTCAAACCGAGGGGGTGTCAATCGAGGAAGAGTCCGCTGCTCAACACGAATTGCTATTGGAGCGAGATTGCGGTTCGGTCATTAATGTAGTTCGACAAACAGAAAGTTCGGTACTCCATCGACTGATTCATAAAGCGAACGGAGCCATCCGCCATCACGAAGTGTGCGCCGCCACTGTGGCCACTACCAAATCCCCAAGCGTACTGGCGTCCCAGTGCATCTCCGGCCCACCGGGCATTGATCTTCCAATCACTTTGGTATGGATCGGTATCTGCCGGGCGGATTGTGCTGCTACTGTTACTCACAACTCGCCCGTGACAACAGGTATGAGTCCCCGAAAGTCCCCAAGGTCCGTACGAACTCGAAGTCTTGAAGGCGGGACCACCCCAGGCTTCTCCGACGAGAACGGTACTGCTGGTGCCGTCCTTGAAGTCGGCCATTGTTGCAGCACCATTATTGCCGAATGCCCCCAGGCGAATGTCTGTTGCAAGCGCCCTGTATGTGGCATTGTAGTCGGTAAAAACGCCCGTGTTGAAAACGTAGCTCGTTCGGCGCGCGCCGTTCCGGGAATAAAAATCGCTTGACGCAGCGTTGCCGGAATTCTGAGATGACTGATCCTGAGCACCTGTATGAGACGGGCAAGCCAACACGGGGTAGATAATCGAAACGATCGGCTGATTGGTAGAGTCGCCGCCCGCCGTCACGTGTCCGTAAGGCGAGGAAACACTCGAGCAAACGTTGTAGTTGTACCGTTTGGCAGCGGCAGCCTGATCCAACTGGGGCAACATCAACGCCCAACCGGTCGTGTTCAAGACAAGATTCGGAGCTGTATAAAAAGCGGCGCTGTTGTAGCGACCCGAATTCACAAGCGCAGGAGGAAGGACTTTCGCCGCGTCGATGTAGTTTTGAAGCCCCAATCCAATTTGTTTCAAGTTGTTTTTGCACTGACTGCGGCGTGCAGCTTCGCGGGCTTGTTGCACGGCTGGAAGTAGCAGTGCAATCAAAACCGCGATGATCGCGATCACGACCAGCAGTTCGATCAAGGTAAATGCCCGGGGTCTAAAAGCTGACTTCATCGCCATCTCCCTTGAAAAAGATTGCACGAACGAAGGCCTCGACAAAGCATCAGTGAATACCGTGGTGCGCCAGAGGCTAAAGCTCTGCTGAAAAAAAACAACTGGCTGCACCTTTTTTGACAGTTTTGTCTTCCAGTCGATGCAATTCGCGTCCGGCCGACTGAACAACCCGAAAACATCTTCGGGCGGCTGCACGAACAGCTTTGTAGATGAGCGAACCTTTAGAGAAGATTAAGGTGACGTTGACGACTTTCGAATATCTCGTCGCGTGAATACAGGGCCATGACGGTAACGCCACCGCAACTGCTTTGACGAGCCATTCTCCCTAAAGCACGCACTCGTCGGTGCGATGAGATCGCCGTCACGACGACCCGCGCATGATCACCGCAAAGAACCGTGATTTTTGAAATCCTGCGGCTATCGGAAGGTAGAAATCCGCCGAATCGCAGACTCAAAACCCACTTCTTCTTGCGAGCGTGCGATCGATTGCGTGGCAGTTCTCCGGTCTTAAGAGCTGGATGATTCGATCGTTCCCTGAATGAAAAACGAGCCGTTTGCGTCCCTGTTGGCGTTGGGGTTTACGGAGCCTCGTTGACGGCCTCAAGGATCGGACGATATCGTCCGATTCTCGCATCAAGGTTTGCGAATTGGTTAAGCGCGCCGCCCGGGCGTTTTTCACGCACAAGCCTTTCGTGGTTCAGGGAGTTAACCGATGCTGACCGTCGAACATATTCGCACAACCGACAATTGCGAAAAGATGTCTCGACGCAGTGCGATCAAGGCTGGATTCCTTGGTTTGTCCGGGCTTTCGCTGGGTGACTTGCTGAAACTGCGAGCAGACGGCGCAGCGGAAAAGAACGACAAGTCGGTGATCTTGATTTGGCTTGATGGCGGACCGAGCCAGCTCGAAACCTATGATCCGAAACCACATGCGCCTTCTGACTACCGCGGTCCGTTCAGTGCGTTGCAGACCAACGTGCCGGGAATGATCGTTTCCGAAACGTTGCCGCTGCACGCGAAGCTCGCCGACAAGATGGCGTTTGTCCGCTCGGTGCATCACGACAACGGAGATCACTTCGCAGGTGCTCACTGGATGCTGACCGGACGGTTCGGTTCTAACGCGGCCAGCTTGCCGCAGAAGTATCCGGGAATCGGTGCGTACATTTCGAAGCTGCGCGGGCCCAATGTCGCCGGGATGCCCGCGTACGTCGGACTGCCGGCGGCGCAGAGCGTTTACCTCTTCCCCGGCTATCAGGGAGCCGCGTATCTCGGCGCGGCATATAACCCGTTCGATGTGGACACCGAACAGAAATACTTGCACTACACGTCGCAAGTGACGGTTGGTCGCCCGAAGTGTCTCGACAGTTTCGGCAAGGTAGAGTCGGCTCGCGCGGGTGACCGCCAGTCATTGCTCAACGGCCTCGATCAGATCGAGCGGCAAGCCGATCAATCGGGCTTGATGAAAACAGTCGACCGGTATCAGCAGGATGCGTTCTCAATGGTGCTGGGAGGGAAGGCTCGCGAAGCATTCAACCTCAATCTCGAAGACCCGAAGGCGATCGACAAATATGGCAACAATCCGTGGGGCCGCTACACGCTGATGGCTCGGCGGTTGGTCGAAGCGGGAACGACATTCGCCACCGTCGACATGCCCCACTGGGACGATCACTCGAACATCGAAAAAGGGCACGGCGGCAAACTGGAGGCAGTCGACCGCGCCGTCGCCGCGCTGATCGATGATCTCGAGGTGCGCGGCATCCTCGACCGCACGCTGGTCATCGTGATGGGCGAGTTTGGCCGTACTCCGAAGATCAACAACGGCCAACCGGGCATCCCCATCCCGGGCCGAGACCACTGGGGCAACGCGATCAGCGTGATGATGGCCGGCGGCGGCTTGAAGGGTGGCGTGGTTGTCGGAGCCACAAACTCAAAAGCCGAATTCCCGATCGAACGCGCGCTCAAGCCCGCAGATATTCTCGCGACCGTTTACCATGTTATGGGGATCGATCCTGCGACGTCGTTCAAAGACTTTGCCGGCCGTCCGGTGCCAATGCTCGATGAAGGCGCTCCGATTGCTGAGTTAATCTGAAATCTACGCTGGAGACAGTGATGTTCGGCTTCATTCGCGTTGGCTCGCGCCGTTGGTTCCTCCAAACAGGTTTGGCGGGGGTTGGGGGCATGACGCTTCCGTCGCTGTTAAGAGCGAATGAAGCAACCAAGGCATCGGATCGAAAAGCAATCATTCTATTTTGGCTTTCGGGCGGCCCGAGTCATCTCGACATGTGGGACCCCAAGCCCGATGCGCCGCGCGAGATTCGGGGGCCGTTTTCTTCCATCGAGTCGTGCGTGCCAGGTGTTCGCTTCGGCGAGCATCTGCCCAAGCAAGCCTCGATCATGGACAAGCTGACAATCATCCGCTCGGTCGATTGCAAGGCGAGCAATCACACGCCGATCACGATGCAGGCGGGGAACCCGTTGGCTCGACGACTGGACAAAACCAAGGACGGCGACGGCTATCCGTCGATGGGTTCGGTGGTCGCGAAGTTTCGCGGTTCGAACGACCCGCGCATGCCGGCGTTTGTCGGGCTGGCTCCCAGTTGGAAAGCGGACGTGTGGGAGTCCGGACACATGGGGTCAAAGTACGCTCCGGTCGATGGTGGTGAACTTGCCGGCCGGATCGCGCTGCCGCAAGGGATTCAGTTGGATCGGCTCGGCAACCGCGATGAACTGCGGCGGCAGTTCGATCAACTCCTGCGAGACCGCGACCGCACCGAAACGATGGCGAACGCCGATCGGTACACGGCTCAGGCGATGGACCTCGTCACGTCAGGTCACGCGGCGAAGGCGTTTGATCTCAGCCAAGAAAAAGACTCGTTACGAGACGCCTACGGCCGCGATTCGATCGGCGAGAAGGCACTGCTCGCGCGACGACTGGTTGAGGCAGGAGTGTCGTTCGTGTTGGTCAGTGCGCGCTGGGGCTACTTCGACAACCACGGCGACAACGTTCCGCCGTGGGGTGGCATCGAGAAGGGACTTGCTCCGATTCTACCGACCGTCGATCGCACGGTTTATCACCTTGTCACCGACCTTGCGCAGCGCGGACTGCTCGACCAGACGCTCGTGCTGATGATGGGTGAATTCGGTCGCGGGCCGATCATGACGAAGGATGCCGGCCGCGATCACTGGCTCAACTGCATGAGCATGATTCTCGCTGGCGGCAATTTGAAGCACGGCCAAGTCATCGGCAGCACCGACTCGCGCGGCTACGACATCAAAGACCGGCCCGTGCGACCGCAAGATCTCGCGGCGACGCTGTTCAAGTACGCGGGGATCGACCTGGCATCCCATTGGGTCAATCCGCAGGGCCGGCCGATTCCGATTGTCACCGAGGGTGGACAGCCGATTTCTGAGTTACTGTAGGCCAGCCTTTTCAGGTGGATCCGATCGGCATGCGACTCGGATTTTCAATTCGGCTCAGACTCGAAAGCCTGACCTAATCGCCGACCACGAATACGGTCATCGAACGTGGGCCGTGAGCGCCGATCACCAGCGACTGCTCGATGTCGGCGGTCTTTGACGGGCCGGAGATGAATGCCCCGAAGCGCGGCGTGTCGAACGACAGGCGGCGATACGCCTCGTGCATGTTTGACACGATGTCGCTCACTGAGACCACCAGCGCCAGATGCTGAGCGATGAAGTAGATCGCCCTCTGCTTCACGCCGTTGTCGCTGACCCACACGGCTCCATTTTCGGCGACAGCGAACTGACCGGGCAGAATCGCGAAGTCGATGTCTTCGGTCGCGTGCGGATCGTCAATCAGTCCCAGGTCCGTGTTGCCCTGAACTCCCGCGACCTGCGAGACCCTCTTCTTCGCATCCCGCCATTCGGAAATGGAGGACAGCTCGCAGTTCACTGCCACCGTGTCGGCAACCATGACGACTCGGCCGCCGACCGATTCCAAAACTGAGGCGAATTGCGATCGAACATCGCTGAACTGAATCCATGGCTGATCGAGGCTGGGGAGCGGAGCTTCGGGGAGGTGGTGCCGGCGAATGGCGGAAAGGATCTTGGCTTTGGCGTCAGTCATTTTGAGTCCGGCTGTCTCGACAAGAAACGGTACTACGGCTGTCGGTCATCGGCATTCGGTGAACGGCCGATCAAAACAGCACGCGGGTTTGCAGGAATTCGAGCAACTCTCGCAGCCAAACGTAACCCAGCGAGTGTCGCCCGCAGTCAAGTTTGGCGATCACGCTGGAACCAGGACGCAAATCGGGAATCTCTTTCGGATTCAACGTGACCTTCGCGAAGGTGGAAAGTTCTCCATCTTGATCCAGATCGGTCGCGAGGTTCACGGTGTCGAGTTTCGCTGAGTACGTCGTCTTGGGCGACATGCGAAACAGAAAACGGACGGGCAAACCGTTCAACTCTTTCGCAGCGGCCTGAGCGGCGAGCACATGACGGACATGCCGGTCCGGGATCCGCAATTCAATTTCCCACGGTCCGGCGGGATCGACCACCTGCATCAGCAATTGACCTTGTCGCACTGGCCGCGATTCCAACGAACGGATCAAGTCCCAGCGGACGACCTGTCCGGCAAGCGGCGACTGCAGCGTCAATTCGCTGATTCGACGATTCACGATTTCGAGTTGGCGATTGAGGCTCGCGAGCGACTGCTTCAACTCTTCCTCGTCCGCCGCGAGTTGTCCGGCACTCGATGAATTGGAGCCACGACGATCAGGATCGCCGCGCGAGGCTCGGACAGCCGCCAGTTTCGCGTTCGTCGTCGCGATCTCACCGCGAACACGTTGCTCTTCGAGATCCAGTTCCGGGTTTCGCATCACGGCAAGCGTTTCACCATCGACGACTTGAGCCGCGTTGCCGACGGCAACTCGCGTGATGATTCCGTCCGCCGGAGCGTACACCGACCGTCGTCGAGCCGGTTGCACTTGGCCGTGAGCTTCCAAATCCAAGTCGGCGGGAATGATTGCCAACGCGAGCACCACTGCAGTGATCGCAATGGCGATCGTGCGTGCTCGACGCGATTGAGCCAATGACTTCCATCGCATCAAGCGGCCGCCCAGCCCGTGAGCCTCGAAGGCCGCCGCATTTGCCAACGCGGTTGCCGCATGCCGGCAAACTTCCGCGACTCCGTCGTAATCGGGATTGACCGATTCCGTGCCGAAAGACTCCAACACGATCGCACCGTGCGCACCTTCCCAGGAACCGGGCTTCGGGCCAAGTGGTTCCACTCGCACACGAATTGACCCTGATTCCAGCAAGTAGGCCTGAGCGGCTTCATGTGCCTGTTCGGCAGTCGTCCACGGCAACGAAGTTCCCTGTCGACCAACTTCGAACACAAGCTGCTCGATGGCGCGACTGGCATTTGCGCGACGATTCAACTCTTGAACCGCGGTCGCAGACTCCAAACGAAATCCGGACGCATCCGCCAGCAACACACTGACGCGATCGAGACAAAGTGCCGTCGCCCCGTCATTGGCCAAATCAAGAGCGATGCGTCTGCGTTCCAACGTCGAGTGCAGCGTCTGACACAACCCAGCCACGCGATCTCGCTCGACCGACACCGAAAACATCCGCGTGAGCTGTCGGCCTCGATGGAACTCCACGATGACCGCTGCCACCGCCGCAACGATCTCGGCAATGTTTTCGCCACGTGGGGCTGCCGTCGGCAACCGCACATCGATCGCCAGTCGCAGTGCCGGAGCCACGGACACGCAAGCGATGCACCGAGCAAACTCCGTCGCATTCGGCCAGCGGCCACCGACACCGGGAGGAACGATCACCGTTCGATCCGTTTCCAAACGCCCGACAGGTTCCACGAACGCCGCATTGCGATCCACGACAGAGTTGCCCTGTGTGTCGAAGAGCAGTGACACACTCTCCTCGCGAATGGACCACGCCGCGACACTGTGGGCTTCCAAAATGTCTGACAACTCACCCAGCACCTGACCGTAGTACTCGGAGGGTGCCACCGGCGTTTGCCCCAAGGTTTCGGCGTGCTCCAACAGACCGTCGACGCGGATCATCTGCGAAGCGGATTGGATGACCGGTTCGGGTTGGTTGGGACTATTCATCACGACTGCCAAATGCTCGATTGCAACGTGTCTCTGCTGCGGCGGCGAACGGTAAGCCTTAGCCAGAACTGATGCGAGCCGTCGTGACGAATTCCCCACGACCGGCTGTTTTTGCAAGAGCTCCGGTAAATGGCGGCTCACCCCAGCTTATTCAAATTCGCCGCTTCCCCTGGATTAACGGTGTCCTAAATCAGAAAAGGTTTCACTAACAGTTTTAACCGGCAGAATCGAAATATTTTCTCTAATCGTCAAAGTCAACCGCCGATTCTTAGACCGTGGGATACTCGCAGTGACTGCGTGCGATCTTGCGCGCACTTGTCACTACCGATGGATTCAGTGGGGTAGCCTCCTCCCTAGTCCTGGAAACGGCTCGGATGACTGTCAGCTTCGGAAGTAATCGATCGACAACGACGCCGTGCCGCTTTGCGGTTCGGCGTGCTGCCGCGTTGTTGATTCTTTCAGCGACGTTGTCGTGCTTCTTGGGTTGCGCTTCATACGACACTTACAAAAAGACGGTTGGCAACGATACCAGTGAAATCGACACCGTCACCGCGGAAGCCGAAAACCCGATTCCCGATGTCTATCAGGCCGTTTACTCATCCGCCCCGATTACCTCAAAATCGCTGCGGGACGGCCAAGAGATTCAATATCGCGACGTCTCTGTCGGCGAAGTGTTGCAGATCGCCTTGGAGCACTCGGAAGTTTTGCGTGAACTAGGTGGCACGATTCTTCGAACTCCGGAGGCCATCCGCACACGCTACACGGCCGGTTTGCAGCAGACGGATCCACGCTTCGGCACGCATGCCGCTTTGAGTGCGTTCGACGCGCAGTTCAAGGGATCGGCGATGTTCAATCGGAACGACCGCATCTACAACAACTCGTTCTTCGCCGGCGGCATCAACTCTTACATGCAAGACCTGCACGAGTACCGGGCCGAGCTTTCCAAACGAGCCGCCACGGGTGCGCTGTTGGTCTTCCGAAATGTGTCCGAATCTGATCTCAACAACGCACCTGGCAACTTGTTTCCCGGTGCTTGGAATTTCTACACCGAGGGCGAGGCTCGACAACCGTTGCTGCAAGGCAGTGGGTTGCAGTTCAATCGCATCGCCGGTCCCAGTGGCGCGCCGGGCCTTTACAACGGGATCCTGATCGCCCGAGTCAATACGGATATCACACAGACAGACTTTGAGATTGCGGTACGAGACTACGTCAGCAACGTGGTCAACGTGTATTGGGATTTGTACTACTCATACCGGGACTTGGACGCTCGTCGCCGAGCCATGCACACCGCGTTGGAATCGTGGCGAAAGGTCAAGGCGCAGGTTGAAGCCGAAGGTCTCTCGGCCTCGAAAGAAGCTCAGGCTCGGGAGCAATACTACCGCTTCAAACAAGAAGTGGATGACTCGCTTTCCGGCCGACTACTGCAAGGCACTCAGACTCGCAACGGCAGCACCGGTGGAACGCTGCGAGCCAACAGCGGCGTGCAAGTCAACGAGCGCCGCTTGCGACTGATGATCGGACTGCCGATCACGGACGGCACACTGCTGCGACCGTCACAAGAACCGGACGAAGCCGAGGTCGTCTACGACTGGGAAATCCTCATGCAAGAGTCGTTGGCTCGGCGGCCGGAGTTGCGACGTCAACAGCTCAAGGTCAAACGCCGCGAGATGGAATTGCTGGCCGCGCAGAACTTCGTCATTCCACAATTGGATGCCATCGGCCGTTATCGTTTCCGAGGCTTTGGCGACAAACTTATCGACCACAACGGGCCACAGGGAGGTGGCACACCGGTCTCTGCACTGGGAAATCTTGCAACCTTCGAACATCAAGAATGGATGCTGGGCCTCGAGTTCTCAATGCCGATCGGATTTCGTCAAGGTCATGCCGCCGTGGCGAACGCTGAACTCGCCCTCTGTCACGAACGAGCCGTTCATCGCGAGCAGGAACGTGAGATCATCCATGACCTCAGTAATGCACTGTCCGATGCGGTCCGAGCCTTCGAATCGTGTCAGAACAGTCTCAATCGTTACATCGCCTCGCGTGAAGTGCTGCTGGCGCTGGAGGCTGAAGAAAAGAACGGCCTGCCCATCGACATCGACCGCATTCTGGACACGCAACGACGCGTCTTGGAATCCGAGATTCGTTATTATCAGTCGCGGACCGAGTACGCCATTTCTCAAAAGAACGTGCAACTCGAAAGGGGTGCCCTCGCTGGTGAAAATGACTTGTGGATCATCGACGGAGCCGACTCGTCGGCCGGCGGATATCAGCCAATTACACTGCCAAAACAACTGCCGCCGGCTCCGGAACCGGCAGTCGACGATGCAAAGCCGACGCCCCAATCCGACGGCGCCAAACGAATTCCCGACGTGGATCCTGCGGTTGAACCTGTTTCGATAAGGGAGCGCTCGGCCGGTCCGACACCTTCCGAGAAGTTGGCGATTGCCAGGTCACTGATGCCGCAAGTTCACCACGACCTGGCGAAAGGCGATGTCGTAGCGGCACGCGAGAAAGCTGAGCAGGCCGATGGCATCAACTTTGCCGACACCGTCTTCGATGAACGACCGGATCAGCTTCTGACGGAAATCGATCGGCCAGAGAATGACACAGGCGATGGTAAACCTCGCGTTCGAAGTCTCGCAAAGACAACGAAGTCGGACGAGACATCCGCCAGAAATCTCCACACCAAGAACAAGATGCAACCCGCATCAGGCAAAGAAGGAGTTTTGCCTGCTCTGGATTTGGAGTACTCGCCAACTGAGCCGGCAGACGACGCAGAGGTTGTCGTACCGCAGCCTCCCGAACTCGACGATTCCATCGCTGTGCCACCGGAGCCAGTCTTCGATGATGATTCGCCGATCCCGTCGAAACGAAACTTCGGCGACGCACTGCTCGTGCCGTCCAACTCAGACGATGAAGATGACGAAACGTCGGATGCACTTGGGGACAAATAGCGACTCGGCGTTCGCTGGCATTTTCCGCTTCGCTCTCAGACGATCCTGGCAATTGGCGATTTGGCGTTCAATTGCGAGGAGCACCCCATGCGGCGGTCTGTGATTCTCACGGTGTGTCTGGGCTTGTTCAGCATTCAGCAAGTACGAGCGGATGATCCGCCGAAGTCGGTTGATCCGCGACTTAAGGTTGAACTATTTGCCGAGCATCCGCAGATCGTCACACCGACGGGGCTCGACATTGATCATCGCGGGCGAGTCTTCGCGGTCGAGAGCAACACGCACTTTCCGCCCGAAGGCTACAAGGGACATCCGACCGACCGAGTGCTCGTGATGAGCGACACCGACGGCGACGGTAAGGCCGACAAGATCTCGGTCTTCACGGACGGGCTGAAGTTCTCGATGAGCGTCGCGGTGCGACCTCTTTGGTATCCGGTGCCTGTGGCAAAAGAGGCACCTGCCCCGAAGCAGTCGGTTTATGTCGCGACGCGCGCTGAGATCTTCCTCTTTCATGACGATGACGGCGACGACAAAGCCGATCGCAAAGAGTCGATTGTGCGGCTCGACACGCAGGGGAATTATCCGCACAACGGACTGGCCGGCATTGCGATTGATGCGCTCGGCTGGATGTACTTCGGGTTCGGCGAAAATCTGGGGGCCGACTACAAGATCATCGGTTCGGACGGCACGACGCTCAGCGGGGGCGGCGAGGGTGGCAACATTTATCGGTGCCGGCTGGATGGTTCGAAGCTGAGCCAGATCGCGACCGGGTTTTGGAATCCGCACGCGAGCTGCTTCGATGCGTTCGGGCGGCTCTTCACTGTGGACAACGATGCCGACAGTCGCCCGCCGTGCCGCTTGCTGCATGTGATTCGAGGAGGCGATTACGGCTACCGCTTCCGCAACGGCCGCAAAGGTCTGCACCCCTTCACGGCGTGGAACGGCGAGATTCCCGGCACGCTGCCGATGGTCGCGGGGACCGGCGAAGCCCCCTCCGGCATCGTGGCCTACGAATCGGACGGCCTGCCGGAGGAGTATCTCGGCAACCTGCTGGTCACAAGCTGGGGCGACCACCGCATCGACCGCTTTCGTCTGCAACCGAAGGGAACGAGCTTCACGTCGCTCGCCGAACCGCTCATCACCGGCGGCGAAAATTTTCGACCGGTCGGCCTCGCGACCGCTCCCGACGGATCGCTGTTCTGCACCGACTGGGTACTCCGCGACTACAAGCTGCATGGCCACGGACGAATTTGGCGGATCGCGCCGAAGGAGGCTCGAAACCAATCGGTCATCAAGTTGCCGGAGGTTGCAACTGCATCGCTGAGCGTCGCGAAAGAACTCTTGTTTTCTTCCAAGCGAATGGATGTTCGGCGCACCGCGATTCGCCGAATCTTTCAGGACGAGTTTCCATTTTCGTTCTTGACCAACAAGACCTCCACAAATGTCAGTCCGCGAGTCCGGCTTGAGGCGGCATGGCTCGACGCGCCGTTTGGCTCTCCAACTCCCAAACAACTCCCCGAACTTCGTCCAGCAGAGGAAGTCGCCAGTTGGTCGCACCTGATTCCAGCGCTAAAAAGGGACCGGTTCAACCCGGCTAACCAAGACAAGAGCCCGTTCCAAACCATGCTGATGGAGGCAATCGCCGGCAAGGAATCTCAATTTATCGACTCATCGTCGATGCTCTCGATGGTAGGGAACGCGCCGTACAGCAAACATCCCGAATGGGTTCCGCTCGTCATGTCTCTCGATGACCCATTTGCGTTCTCAACGGCGGTGTGGGCATTTTCAATCGACTTCAATCAAGACGGCATTGCGAAGTATCTCATCCCCGATGCCACGCCCGACGTGAAGGCAAGTGCTCCGCGCGTTCGGCAGGCGATGTTGCTGGCGGCGCGGAAGCAGGCTCCGAAGGAAGACCGGTTGTTGCGAGTCGCGTTGGCCGATCACGATCCGGACGTGCGGCGGCTGGCCGTGCAGTGGGCGGCCGAGGAAAAATTGACGGACCTCAAGCCGCGCGTCGAAGCGATCTTCGACGGCAAAGGGATGACGCCAGACTTGTTCCTCGCGACGCTCGCCGCGCTGGAGATGCTCGACGGCAAGAAGCCGGAAGATTTCGACAAGACCCCGGCCGGCCAGTACGTCGTGCCGCTGCTCAAAGACGAAAAACGCTCCCCCGCCGTCCGAGCACAGGCCCTGCGTTTGGTCTCGCCCACCGACAAATCGCTCGACGCCCCGTTCTTCGCCAGCCTGCTGAAGTCCGACAACGAACCGCTCCGCGCCGAAACCATCCGCACCCTGCAACTCGCCCCGCCGAATGTTTCGGGCGACCTGCTGCGTGAACTCGTCGCCAACGACAAACTCGACGTGCAACTGCGAGCCGAAGCAATGGTCGGTCTGGCCGCCGTCGCAAAGAGCGAACCAATCGGCGGACCAACTCGCAAGTTGCTCACGACCTTCTTGAACAACCGCAGCCTTGTCCCTCTGCGTTTCGAGGCGCTCCGAGGCGCCCGCCCGCTGATCGCCAGCGATCCCGAACTGCGCGAAGGAGTGAACGACATTGCCAAGACGCTGATGAAACTCGCCGACGGTGAAATCGGAGCGCACCTCACCAATCAAGTCGCCCTCGCGTTCGCCGAAGCCAAACTCGACGCGCCGCAGTCGCTCAAGCTCAACACAAATGAGAAACCGAAGACGCGGCAAGAATGGATGGACCAACTCGCGCGCGGCGGCAATGTCGATCCCGCCGCTGGCCGAAGAATCTTCTTCCATCCCAACGGCCCCGGCTGTTTCAAATGTCACACGATCGACGGTCGAGGTGGCCGAGTTGGCCCCGACCTCTCGCGAGTCGTCGGCACGATGAACCGTATCCGACTCATCCAGTCGATCCTCGAACCGAGCCGCGAGATCGCTCCGCAGTTCATTTCGTGGACGTTCGAGTTGAAGGACGGCAAAGTCGTCACCGGCATGGTCGTCCACGAGAACGAAGGCAAAACGATCGTCGGCAACGCCGAGGGGCAACTGATCGAGATCAGGACCATCGACATTGAGACCCGCACGCCGCAGAAGATCTCCGTGATGCCCGAAAAACTGGCGGACCGGATGACGCTGCAAGAAATCCGAGACGTGATCGCGTTCTTGGATTCGCAGCGGTGATCTTGATCGCAATGAATACAGAACACGGAATTGTTCACTCGCAGCTCATTCCGACTTCTGTATCCCTTATTCAGCATTCCGCATTCCTTATCATTCTGTGAAAGTATCTGTCATGCCAAATTCCAGATTCTGGATGGTGAGCGGCTCGATCTTGGCGGGCCTAGCGGTCGCATTGGGCGCGTTTGCGGCGCACGGGTTGGATGCTGTCTTGAAGTCAGTCTACTCCGAGACCGACGTCCGCACGATTGCGGGATTGTCGGTGCCGGCGACGTGGAAATATCTGCAAGATTTCAAGACCGCGGCTGAGTATCAGCTCACGCATTCACTGGCGCTGTTGGTCGTCGGCTTGTTGGCGCGAGACGGTTCGCGGCGTTCGTTGACCATTGCGGGCTGGTCGTTTCTCGCCGGAATCACGTTATTTTCCGGCAGTCTGTATGCCCTGGCGGTCACTGGCGTCCGAATTCTGGGAGCAATCACACCCTTCGGCGGCGTATTTTTTTTGATCGGTTGGTCGAGCTTGGCTGTCGCCGCAATGAGACTACGATGCTCGCCCATAGCCGCTTCCGAGGAGCGGCCAAGTAAATGAATGGAGTGCTGGGAACTTGGACTTTGCAAACTCACAACGTACGGAGAGTGGAGTGCTTCATGGAGTTTCCTCAGATCGTCGCGTACCACGGGCCAAATCGTTGGTCGGGTGTGCCGACGTTGGAAGTGCTCGTGGACTTGGGGGATCTGCGGATGTGGCGGTCGAACGCAGATCCGTCGATGGTCGCACGTCTGCTGTCTTGGCTGCCGGCGCTGGATGATCCACCGCAACAGGCTCCTTCGCAGACTGGTTACGCACCGCCACAAGAATCGTTTCACAAGCTCGCTAAAGACGGCCTGTCGCTGGGTGACTTGCTACAACGAGTGACCTGTGTGCTCGAAGCCGCAGCCGGGACACCGGCACAGTACAGCCGTTGCCAGGCGATGGATGACGGCACAAGTTGGCGGCTGACATTCCAGTTCGAGGAAGAATCTCTCGGCCGAGCCTGTTTGGAAACCGCGCGGCAGTGTATTCAGGCGGCGTTATCGGACTCGGCATTCGACGCGCCGGCCGAGATTCGCAAGCTGATCGATCTGGCAGACGACGTGCGACTGGGTCCCAGCACCCGCGCGATTCTGCGAGCGGCAGCGGCCCGCGGTCTCCCGTGCCGCAGGCTGACAAAGGGCAGTCTTGTGCAGCTTGGCGAGGGGGCGAAGCAACATCGTATCTGGACGGCCGAGACGGACGAGACCGGCTCGATCGGCGAGGACATCGCTCAAGACAAAGAACTGACGAAGACTTTGTTGCGGCAAGTCGGCGTCCCCGTACCACAAGGCCGAGTCGCCCAGACCTCGGAAGAGGCTTGTCAGGTGGCTCATGAGATCGGCTTTCCTGTCGTCGTCAAACCGCGCGACGCAAATCACGGACGAGGCATTTCGTTCAACCTGACGACCTGCGAAGGGATCACCGAAGCGTTCGATCATGCGCTGCGAGAAAACTCAGCCGGCACAACCGGCGTGATCATCGAACAATTTGCGCGTGGCCCCGCTCACCGGTTGCTGGTTGTCGGTGATCGGCTGATCGCGGCCATTCGTGGCCAAAGCGATGTCGTCATCGGCGACGGCCACAGCACGATTGCAGAACTGATCGAGGAAGCGAATCGTGATCCACTGCGCGGTGAGAACTACACCGACAAACTGGATACCATGGCTCTCAACAAAGCGGCTGAACTGCGGCTGAAACGCGAAGGACTGACACCCGATTCGGTTCTGGAAGTCGGGCGAGAAATTGTCGTCTGTTACAACGGCGATCTGACGACCGACGAGACCAGTGAAGTCCATCCGGCCGTAGCAGAGCGCGCAGTGCTTGCTGCGCAAACCGTGGGACTGAACATCGCCGGCTTGGATGTCATTGCCGAAGACATCAGTCGACCTCTCGAAGAACAAGGGGGCGTAATCATCGAGGTCAACGCCGGCCCCACTTTATCGATTCATGTCGAGCCGCTTTACGGACATCCTCAGCCTGTCGGTGATGCGATCGTCGAGTTGATGTTCCCTGGCGGCGAGGATGGTCGCATTCCCATCGTCGGCATCGCCGGGGGATTGGAAGCCAGTCAAGTTGGTCTGTTGATCGCCGGTCTGCTGCGCAAGCTTGGCCGACGAGTTGGCATCACGCTGGGTTGTGAGATTTCCGTGGACGGCCAACGTCCGTACGTTCTGCGCGGCTCCGATCAAGATCGCATCTGCTCGCTGTTGCTGCACCCTCATGTCGAGGCCGCGATTTTCGAAAGCCAATCGGAAGAAACGCTCGCCATTGGCTTGGGCTGTGAGCGATGCGACGTCGCCGTTCTCACGAATCTCGCCTCCGCCAGCGATGTGACGTCGATCGACGGAGTGCTGTCGCTCGTTCATGCCATCCCGCCCGAAGGGGCGGCGATCGTTCCCGCCCGAGCACCGCAGATCGATCAACTTTTGTCCGCCTGCCGAGGGCACACATTGCTTTACTCAATTGAGGGTGAGACGGATCAGCTGCGCGACCATCAAGCCCGTGGTGGCCGAGTCGCCTTTTTCTTACATGACAGTTTGATCCTCGGCACCGGCCCGAATGCGTTCTTCCTGCCAATCAAGGGGATTGAGTCTTCCGGCCCCGTTGTTCGCGAGCACTTGCTGCCTGCGGTCGCCGCCGCCTGGTCCGCCGGTGTCCCTGTCGAACTGCTGCGAGACATTCTCGCTCGAACGGGGCTTTAAGAGATTTTCCACACCAGCACGACGCCACAGCGAGTGATGATTCGAGAGAAACAAAACACTTGCTGGCGCATCGTGCTAGCCCGATTGGCCAGCTTTGAGTTTCGTCTCGACCTGATGAATCTCGTCCCGTATCGATGCGGCTCGCTCGTAGGCTTCGTCCGTCACTGCCGCTTGCAGTTCCTTGCGGAGCTTGATGAGCCGGAATTGCTCCTGGCTCGACTCGCTGGTTTGGTAGGGAGCCTTGCCGCAATGCTGCGTGTCATCGTGAATGTTCTTGAGCAGCTCGTTCAACTCGGTCTCAAAGACTTCGTAATCATGCGGACATCCGAGCCTGCCATTTGCTCGAAACTGGCGGAAGGTGATGCCACAGTGCGGGCAGACCAATTCATCGACGGCGTCAAATGACTCGTCTGTCGCCCCATTTGCCAGGGCTTCCTCGTCGGGCTCTTGGTCCGACCGCAAATATTTTTCAGCACATGTCTCGCACAAGTGAAGTTGCTGCACTTCACCTTTGCGAATCTCCGTGATGTGCAGAGTGGCAGGCTTGGAACAACGACGGCACTTCTTCATCATGTCACCCGTGAGTATTGGCCGCTGGAACTCCTTTGTTGTGAAATGTCACAGTGCGGCGCTTGGATTCTAGTCGTCGCCTGTGCCTGGTCAAACATGCCGAACCATCTTCCTGACTTCGACACCTTTTGCCGCATGGCCGGACAAGGCGAATTGATTCCGGTCTATCGACAGTTGGTCGCCGACACGCTGACTCCGGTCAGCGCCTTCTGCAGGCTGCAGTCGGGATCGTGCGCGTTTTTGTTCGAAAGCGTCGTCGGTGGAGAGAAGATTGGCCGCTACAGCTTCGTGGGCACCGATCCCTTCTTGCGACTGGAAGCCTTTGGACACGACATCTCGCTAACCGAATGCAGAAATCAGAATCAGCCCGAGTGCGTCACTCATCGACAGGTCGCTGATCCGCTGAAGGAACTCGAAACTCTGATCGCTGGCTATCGAGCCGCTCCGCATCCGAAGCTGCCCCGATTCTGCGGCGGAGCGGTCGGTTACTCCGGCTACGATATCGTTCGTTACTCCGAGCATTTGCCGAATGCGCCGCATGACGATCGCAACCTTCCCGACATGTCCTTCGCCTTCTACGATCGCATGGTGATCTTCGATCACGTCCAAAAGACGATCCTGGTTGTCGCCCATGCGCGCGTGGGGCAGGCGGCCGGTCTGCCATCGGCCGATGCAGAACGGCAGGCGGGAAGTCTGGCTCACTTGCGGCAGGCCTACGATGAAGCGTGCGGCCGAGTTGATGCCACGTGCCAACAACTGCAAACCGGCAAGGCCGATCTGACCCTCAACGACATCGATCTTTCCGGCGAGCCGCAACTGGCCTACCAATCGAACTTCACGCAACGCGAGTTCGAGGCCGCCGTCGAGAAGTGCAAGGAATACATCGTCGCGGGCGACATCTTTCAGGTCGTCATCAGCCAGCGGCTGCAATTGGAAACGAAAGCCACACCGCTCGACATTTATCGCGCCTTGCGAATCGTGAATCCCAGCCCGTTCATGTTTCTGCTGAAGACGCCGCACACAACACTTGTGGGCAGCTCACCCGAAATCATGGTCCGCGTCGAAGACGGCGAGATCACAATCCGCCCGCTCGCCGGCACTCGCAAACGGGGAGCGACCGACGAAGAAGACAAACGCCTCGAGCAAGAACTCCTCGCAGATCCGAAAGAGCGGGCCGAGCACGTCATGCTGGTCGATCTCGCCCGCAACGATGTCGGCCGAGTGGCCCAGTACGGCAGCGTCAAACTCAGCGACGTGATGACCGTTGAGCGTTACAGTCACGTCATGCACATCACTTCTAATGTGCAAGGCCAACTCGTCCCCGGACTGACCGCCCTCGACGCCCTGCGGGCGGGCCTTCCGGTCGGCACCGTCAGTGGCGCTCCGAAAGTCCGCGCCATGCAGATCATCGACGAACTCGAACCCACCCGCCGAGGCCCCTACGCCGGAGCGGTCGGCTACATCGACTTCACCGGCAACATGGATACCTGCATCGCCCTGCGAACGCTCGTCCTGCAAGGCCAAACCGCCTCGATCCAAGCCGGAGCGGGCATCGTCGCCGACAGCGTTCCCGAGAGCGAATACTACGAAACCCTCAACAAAGCCAAGGGCCTCCTCAAAGCCATCGACATCGCCGAGCGGCAGTTGTGACCCTTCAACGTTCAACCGTCGATGACGCCAATCGACCCGCCTGACTGAAATGCAGCGTAGTTGCGTTCGAAGGACTCAAAGAGCTTCCGCGCGGCAGACTCGTAGGCTGCTGGATCAGACCAGGCTCGGCGAGGTTGCAACAGGCCATCAGGTGCACCGGGGCATTGCGTGACGACGTGCAGTCCGAAGATCGAATCGGTGATTGTCGGCGCAGACGACAACGCACCCGAATGGATCGCATTGACGATCGCTCGTGTGTGAGTGAGCTTCATGCGGCTGCCGACGCCGGGCGGTCCACCGGTCCAGCCAGTGTTGACGAGCCAGACTTGGGCATTGTGTTGGCGAACCTTCTCAGAAAGCAGTTCGGCATACTTGTTCGGATGCCAGACAAGGAACGGGCCGCCAAAGCAGGGGCTGAACGTGGCTTGAGGTTCCGTGACCCCCATCTCGGTGCCGGCGACTTTAGCGGTGTAGCCGATGACGAAGTGAAACATCGCTTGCTCGGGAGTCAGTTTCGAGACCGGCGGCAAAACTCCGAACGCATCACACGTCAGAAAGATCACGTCACTCGGGTGCCCAGCCACGCACGGAATCTTTGCGTTCGGCATGTAACCGATCGGGTAGGCTCCGCGCGTGTTCTGCGTGATGCTGGCGTTGTCGAAATCGACATGGTGATGCGCGTCGTCGTACACAACGTTTTCCAGAACCGCTCCGTAACGCAATGCCTGGAAGATTTCCGGCTCACGCTCGCGTGAAAGGTAGATCGCTTTGGCGTAGCAGCCTCCTTCGACGTTGAAGATGCCGTCGTCGCTCCAGCAGTGCTCGTCGTCGCCGATCAGCTGCCGGTTTGGATCAGCGGACAGCGTCGTCTTCCCGGTCCCAGAGAGCCCGAACAAAATCGACGACTTGCCCGTGCGCGGATCGCACGTCGCCGAGCAGTGCATCGACAGCACTCCGCGCGCGGGCATCGTGTAGTTCATGATCGTGAAGACCCCTTTTTTCATCTCACCGGCGTACTCGGTGCCGAGGATCACGAGTTCGCCCAGTTCGAAAGAAAGGTCAACGCTGGTACGAGATGTCATCCCCGTCGTGTAGCGGTTCGCAGGAAACCGGCCGGCGTTGTAGATCACGAAGTCCGGCTCGCCGAAGTCTGCCAGTTCAGCATCGGTCGGAGGGATGAGCATGTTGTGCATGAACAGCGCGTGGTACGCGCGCGAGCAAATGACTCGTACCTTCATCCGGTACTTCGGATCCCATCCGGCGAAAGCGTCGATGACGTACAGCCGTTCCAGCGTGTTGAGATAATCCTTCGCCCGCTCACGATTGATCATGAAGGTCGGTTCGTCGAGCGGAAAATTCACCGGCCCCCACCAGATGTTCGCCTCCGACTGCGGATGTCGCACGACCCGCTTGTCCTTGGGAGAACGTCCGGTCTTCTCGCCGGAATATGCGATCAACGCACCTGAATCTGCAATCGTCGTCCCGACATCGTGTCGGATCGCCTCTTCATAGAGTGTCGCGGGAGATGGATTACGAAGCACTTTTTGGACAGTGACGCCATGAGCGGACAAATCAAACGACTGAGCCATCGCAATTCTCGAGGGGAAGAAATGACGTGAACGATTTTCCGCCAGCAATTCGAACTGAAAGATCGTGGCAGGTCGTCGCGAGCACGTCTACCCCATTGAAAAAGCCCCGGAGGAGCGACATCCGCGATTGCGAAGGTTGCACCACCGAGGCTTGGATTCTTTGATGGGATTCCTCGTTGCCCTACACCAATTCGCGCATTGGCTCGCGGTGTTCGACGAGGTATTGCGGGCGACCGGTCGGGTCGATCAGTGTTGTTGAACGGGGATCAATTCCAAGGTTGTGGTAGATCGTGGCAATGACTTCCTGCATGTGCGTCGGGCGGTCCTTGGCAACTTCCCCTAAACGATTCGTACAACCAATTGCCTGACCAGTCCGCATTCCGCCACCGGCGAGCAACGCGCAACTGACCTGCGGCCAGTGATCGCGTCCCGCACCCGGATTGATTCGCGGTGTGCGACCGAACTCACCCCAGACCACCACGGTCACGTCGTCGAGCATTCCACGTTCTTCCAGATCCTGAACAAGCGCCGTGACCGCCTGATCGAGCTTGCTGCCGTGATCGCGGACCAATTGGAAATTCTGGCCGTGGCTGTCCCAGCGTCCAAACGTGAGCGTGACGCAACGGACACCCGCTTCAACCAATCTGCGAGCCATCAAGAGATGGTCATTACAGGTCGGCGCACCGTCGTACTGGAACTGATAGGGCTTGCCATCGCCGTACTTGGCTCGGGTGGCCGGATCTTCTTTCGAGACGTCGAGCGCATCCGCCAGCTTGTTGGAGGTCAGCACCCCGAACGCCGCCTGATTGAACGCATCGAGTCCTCGCAACATGCCGCTCGCATCCGCTTCACGCTTGAGCAAGTCGAGTCCGCCGAGCAATGACTTGCGATCTTGCAATCGATCGAGGGTCACGCCATTGAGCGTCAGATCGGCCATCCCCTGGCCATCCGGTTTAAAGGACTGACATGTCGCACCGAGGAATCCGGGGCCGCCCGGTTCGGACCACGGCACATGCTGCGTCTTCGCGGCGAGTGCCACGAATGGAGGCATCGATTTCGTGACCGGGCCTTGCATTTTCGTCACGACCGCACCGATGCTCGGCCGACCGCCGATCGAACGGTCTTGGTTGCGATGCCAGCCGGTCAGGCATTGATATCCGTCGTGGTTATCGACGCAGCCGACGACCGCGCGAACCGCCACAAATTTGTCGAACGCTGCGGCGATGCGGGGGAAAGCTTCACCGATTTGAATGCCGGGGACTTTCGTGCTGATCGGCTCAAACTCGCCCCGGATCTCTTTCGGTGCGTCGGTCTTGATTTCCCACATGTCCTGATGCGGCGGGCCACCCCCGAGGAACACGTTAATCACGGCTTTGTGTCGATTGGCCGTCTCGCTGCCGTTGGCTCGCATGACGTCGGCCAGGCCGAAACCGCCGGCGGCTCCCAATGAAAAACCACCGATCTTCAAGAAGCTACGGCGATTGATTCCGTCACAGTATTTCTGTTGGCGTCCGAAGAGGGTGAGCATGGCTGGCTCCGTTCGGAAAAAAGGCGGGAATTTCTGCCAGTGGGATAAGGACGGTATCGGTCACATCAGCATCCGTCAATTGATGAAAACCGGTCAGGAAGTTGAAACGGCACAAGTCCACCGGTTCAAGTCTGCCGAGAGCCACAGCATCAACAAACGACATGACCTGACTTTATGATTTCCCCCGCACAAGCCTTTAGCAAAATGATCCGCCAACCGCTTGACCAGCAAAGAAGGGACGTCGAGCAATGACTCAGCCACAACCGGAACCAATCAACCCGGCAATGTTGCCGGAGCTAGCCTGCGCCGTCATCGCAGCGGATCACTTCCCCTACTTGGCAACCATCGACGGAGATCAACCGCGAGTCCGGCCAGTCTCCCCCGTGCGGACAGATGGCTTCACGGTCTACGTCGCAAACCTCCGCATGTATCACAAGACGGCTGAGATTGCCGCGAACCCAAATGTGGAGTTGTGTTATCTCGACGAAAAGCATGACCAGGTTCGCATCACGGGTGTCGCGGAGGTCGTCACCGAACGGGCCATCCTCCAAGAAATCTGGGACGCGAATCCGCTGCTAAGGCAGTATCTCGGCAGCTTGGAGAACCCGGCGTTGATCGTGTACCGCATCCGTCCCAAGCAGGTCCGCTTCATGCGCGAGTGGGCACTGAGCTACCACGACGTGCCGTTGCCGTGACGGCGGACACATGGAAGCAAAGCCTCTCGCCTGAGCCCTTGCGGATCGGTCGATTCAATTCACGGACGAATCATCCAGGCCACAAAGGCCTGGGCTACTTGCCGCACGCGACGGCGGTCGAGCCGTGCGTCAGGTAATGCTCATCGACTGGGTAGTTGTTGAACTGGATCGTGTAGTACTCCTCGAACCATTTCTGGATATCGGGCAGCACTCCTTCGTCGTAGCTGGTCGCGGCGTGCAGCGTGCGACCGAAGAGTTCCTCGCGAATCTCACCATGCTCGACGATCACCACTCCCCCCTTCAGCACATAGCGCGGCAGCGCGAACATGTCGAGCTTGTTGGCGTTGGGTGTGTAGATCGCCACGTCGCCGTCGGCTCCGATTCCGAGATGGCCTTTGTGCTTCAGTCCCAACATCCGCGCCGGCGCGGCGCGAGTGATAATCGCGATTTCGTACAGCGAGTACTCGCGGTTGAGATCCTTCAGAACCGAGCATTCCAGCACTCGCGGAGGGACACGCTTGAGGACTTCCTGCCGATAGGTCCGGTCCATCAAGAGCTGGATGATTTCCGGATACGCCAGGAACGAGCCGCCATTCGGGTGATCGGTGCTCATCGCGATGCGCCACGGGTCGTTGACCAGCAGATACCACTCCAAACCGATGGCCCATTGCAGCGCGTGGACGAAGCTCTTTTCGCGATACGTGATCGGGACGATGCCGCAGCCCGCCTCCATTTCGGTGTCGGCGTTGGTCCATTTGCGGCCGGTCACTTTGTGCAAGTAGTAGCCGAGCGGCCCATCGCCGGTCATCGACGTTGTCTCGCCAAACAGCACTTGGCCGACATCGACCGTGAGATTCGGGTGCGCGTTGACGTACTCGGCCAACCTGACAGTCTCGGAACAAAACTGGCTTTGCTCGCCGGTCGCTCCGCCGTAGCTGTGAAATTGGATGTGCGTCACATGTGCTCGGCGACCTTCCAACGCCTGCATCGTATTGAGCGTCGTGTTCCAGTTGCCCGGCAAGCCGAGATTATTGCAGTGAACGTGAACCGGATGCGGCAGCCCGAGGTCCATCGCCGTCTGCGCCAGCGACGTGATGATCTGCCGAGGCGTGACACCGAAATGCGCGACCGGCTCATCGAGGCTGTGAATGTTGTCGTGTCCCTCTTTCCAAAGTTCGACGCCACCCGGATTGACGAGCTTCACCGCATAGCCTTTCGCTGCGTGCAGCATCCAACCGACGAACGCCTTCAGACGCTCCGGTTCGTTGAGGGCGATCTGATTGAGGACGTAGTGGTTGTTGCCGAACAGCAAAAAGAATCCCTTGTCGATGATTGGCGTGTCCCCGAATTCCTCATGCGCGTGCCGAGCGGCCAGCGGTGGGATGGCGGCATCGAACACCGTTGTGTAGCCCATGCCGGCGTAGAGGTAGCCGGTCGCGAACGTGCTGGGGACGCTGCCGGTCGTACCCGATCGCGTGATCGCCGTCCGACGCACGGGGGGCGCGAGCCGTTTGTCTTCCGGCCGCATTTTCCGCGCGAGGTTCACCTTCGGCCCAGCGATATGAGCGTGCATGTCCACGCCACCCGCCATGACCACCAAACCGGTCGCATCGAGCGTTCGATCGGGGCGGACATCAGAGTCCGTCGGCGGCGCGACGATCTTGCCGTCCTGAATCCAGAGGTCCTGAACGACGCCATCAAGATTGTTGGTCGGGTCGTAGACCGTGCCGTTGGCGATTTTCACAAGGCTCATGGGAAGTGCTCTACCAAACTAACCCGAAGCGTCAGCGAGGGCGAGCGCTTCAAAACGCGATGAATTCAGAGTTGAGTGAAGCGCCCGCCCTCGCTGACGCTTCGGGTTAGTTAGTCTGTCGTTCTCGCAGGACTTCCCGCACCCGTTTCTCAATGGCCCGCAGGACGGTTTCGTCGCTGGGAAATGGTGAGTCGAACGCCGGCCGGAGAGGGATCGGGACGTCATCCATGCGATAGACCGTGCCGGGGACGTTGATACCGTAGGTGGCCGTGCAAAAGTGGACGGTGGCTCCGCGAGTCGTTTCCGATTCATGCGGGTCCAGTGCGATGTAGGGAATCCGTTTGAGATGCTCACGAGCCGGCTGAGAGAAATTTCCCGCCGGGTCTGACGCGATGATCATCGCCGCATCCGCCTCACCTCGAGCCAGCGTGTCGGACGTTGTGAACTCACCCGGATTGAATCGCGGATAACCGCGGCCGAGGCTCACGCCGAAGGGATAGCCGGTCTGCCAGCTCACGACATTGTCGGCACCAGTGACGTTGCCGTGACCGCGCACCGGCTTGGCGTAAAACCGCGTGTAGTCGTTCAGGTCACGAGCCAGCGAGAGCGCGGCTTCGACGTTCATGTGCTTGCCGCGAGTCATCGACAGGCCCATGCCGAAGAAGATGATCCCGAACTTACAGGACTTCATCCGCTGCACGAGGTCTTGCATCTGAGCCAACGAGATGCCGGTCTCCTGTTCGATCGCCGGGTCGATGTCCACTCCTTTGACCAAGGCCCGCAGTGCCCACAGCACCTCGAAATCCTTGCGTGGTTTGATCTGCCAGAAGATGTCCGCCGCCGCCGCGCTCTTGCTCTTACGCACATCGACAAGCACCGCGGTCCGGCCTTTGCGACCTTCGGGAACAAACTGCCCTTTGGGCATCAGCGAGTAACGGGTCCAATGTCGCGGATGCGACTCCGCCGGGTTGCCACCCCAGAAGATCACAAGATCTGCGCGGTTCTTCACCTCGCCGAGCGTGCAGGTCACTTCGCCGACTCCTTGGAACGCCATGCCCGATGGACCGTGGCAAACTGAGGTCGTCGTATCAACGCAGGCACCGATCCAGTCGGCGATCGAGACCGCGACTCGCTGAGCTTCGCACGTCGTGTCCGACAGTCCGTAGACGATCGGGTAACGAGCGTTCGCCAGTATTTGAGCCGCTCGTTCGACCCCTTCTTCCAGAGTGGCCGGTTTCCCTTCAATCGTGGCCACCGCATGCTCTTCGATGTGGTGATTCAGAAACCACGCTTTACCGAGCACACAGGCGTTCTTCGCCTTGGTGATCGTTTTCCCTTCGACGGTCAGTTCCATGTCGTCGCAGACACATCCGCAGAACGTGCAAGTCGCGTCTTTCACGATTCGAATTTCGGATTCCATCACGGCGGCATCAGACATGTTGATCAATTCCTAAAGGAGTTTCTCCAATTGCACGTCCATGCCTTTGCTGTCCGGCATTCCGGTGCAATGCGTCTCGCCACCCATCAGTCGGCTGGAGGGATCGCCGTAGGGGAGGAAGAGCAATCCGGGTGGCAAATCACCCGCTTTGGCTCCCTTGCAGGTCAATTCGACCTGGCCGAACTCCGAGCGAATGCGGATTCGCTCGCCGTCCACGAAGCCTCGCCGAGCCATATCGTCCGGGCAGATGAAGAGCGTTTGAGTTTCCTCAATGAAGTCCGCCTTGAGCTTCCCTTCATTGAGCGCCGTTCCCTGCCGACTGGTGCGACCGGGGATCAGAATAAAAATGTCGTCCATCAGCGTGAGTGAATCGTCTTTCGGCCCCTGCCGACTGCACCTGGGAATTCAAGAAACCACGGTCTGATGTTAATTCATCGGTCTGTTCAAGGAAATCAGGTCGCCGGAACTGTTCGGCCGAAAGCCGATGGCCGTTATCCGTTTTCTCTGCAAAAAGTGCGATAACGGCTGACGGCACTCGACCGGACAGGTTCGACATCTTCGGCGAGTCATTAGGATCGGCGGCATGACCTTCCCGACAATCACAATCGAACTCTATGGAATGCCCCGCGCGCGAGCGGGAGTTCGGGAACTCGTCGTGTCGGCCGGGACAGTCGGCGACGCTTTGGCCGAAGTCGTGGCGAATTGCCCGGCGCTGGCGGATGTCGTAAGTGCGGACGGCCGGCTGGCATCGCAGTACCTGCTTTCGCTCGACGGCAAGCATTTCGTCTCGAACGTTTTGCAGCCGTTGCAGTCCGGAGACCGCCTGCTGTTGCTTTCGTCGGACGCGGGGGGGTAAGAGGTCCGCGTCATGGGTGGATATCACGGGCGTTACCTGCGGATCGACTTGAACCGCAGCACGGCGAATTACGTCGCGCTGTCCGAATCGGTGCTGCGCCGGTTTCTCGGCGGCGTCGGCTTGGGGACGTGGCTGTTGCACCACGAGTCCCCGCCGGGTGTCGATCCGCTGACTGCCGAGGGGGCGTTGGTCTTCTGCTTCAGCCCACTGGTCGGGACGCCGCTGACAACCTCAGCCAAGTTCGCGGTGGTCGCCAAGTCGCCGCTGACGTTTCGACTCAACGACGCGCTGTCGTCGTCTCATTTCGCGCTGGCCGGCAAACGTTCCGGAGCCGACGCGCTGGTGATCGTCGGAGCGTGTGCTGTGCCGAGCGTGCTCGTCATCGAAGACGGAACAATCCGTATCGAACCGGCGGGCGAGTTGTGGGGACTTGATTCCGACGAGACGACGAAGCAACTCGGCGAACGTTTCGGCCCTGAGTTTCACTCAGCGGTCATCGGCCCGGCCGGCGAGAAACTTGTGCGATACGCGACGATCAGCCATGCGAACCGTCACGCGGGACGGGGCGGACTCGGTGCCGTGATGGGATCAAAGCGGCTCAAGGCGATCCTGGTTGCTGGGACTCAGCGAGTCCCCGTCGCCGATCCGACGCGAGTCATCGCAGCCGCTCGCGATCTCTCGCAACGATCGTTCGGACCAGCGACCGCGAAATATCGTGAACTGGGGACCGTGTCGAACTTGCTGACGTTTAATCGCCTGCACGCGCTGCCGACTCGCAATTTTCAGCAGGGGCAATTCGAGCAAGCCGAGAATCTCTCCGGCGAGTCGCTCAATGCCGCGCGCCGAGTCGCTCGCGAATCGTGTGCGTCCTGCACGATCGGTTGCGAGCACATCTATTCCAGTTCCGCCGGCAACGTCCGCCTGGAATACGAAAGCCTGTTCGCCCTCGGCCCGCTGTGCGGCATCGGCGACCGCGACATCGTCCTCCGAGCCGCACGACTATGCGATCGACTCGGCCTCGACACGATCTCCGTCGGAGCGACCGTGGCCTTCGCGATGGAGTGCTCAGAACGGGGGCTGCTCACTGCAGACGGACTCCGCTTCGGCGACGGCGAGGCGTTGCTCTCGCTGCTACCGCGCATCGCACATCGCGAAGATCCGCTGAGCGATCTGCTCGCCGAAGGAACGCGCCGAGCCGCCGCACGCCTCGGCGGCGACGCTGCCGATTTTGCCCCACATGTCAAAGGCCTGGAATTGCCCGGCTACGAACCGCGTACGTTGCAGACGATGGCCCTCGGCTTCGCCGTCGGCTCGCGCGGAGCCGATCACAATCGAAGCGGTGCCTACGAACTCGATTTTTCCGCCACGACCGATCGCTTTCACGGCTCACCCGAAGCCGCCGCTCTCGCGGTCGATACTGAAGACCGAGCCGCACTCATCGACTCAATGATCCTGTGCAAGTTTCTCCGCGGCGTCTTCACCGACTTTTTCGCCGAGTCCGCCGATCTGCTCAAAAGCGTCACTGGCTGGAATATCTCTGCCGATGAATTGCAAACGACCGCGCGACGCATCGTCACCGCAAAGAAGCTCTACAACGTCCGCGAAGGCTGGACGAACTCAGAAGACACCCTGCCGCGCCGCTTCCTCAGCGAAGAACTCTCGACCGGTGTCGCGACGGAAGCGACGCTCACACGCGAGCGTTTACAAACGATGATCGATGCTTATTACATGGCACGCGGCTGGAACACCGACGGACAGGTTTCACAATCGCTGATCGACGAACTCCAGTTGGCCGATCTATCCGAGGCGAATCAGCGTGGCGACCGTTAGCGAGCGTCCGTCCGAAGCGAACCAGGGCCTTCCCGATCGGCCGCCGCACGTTCAATTTGTCGACCGATCGAAGACCAAAATCTCACCCTTGCCCAGCGCGACCAGATCGCCACTGTGCCGGAGATACGAGCCATTGATGAATTCATCCGCAACCGGGAAACCCGCTTTACGAAGCTCGAGAAGACAGAATCGCATGAAGACCGGTTCGTAGAGGCAGGCTCGGCGAAACGTTGGAAGGATCGCCGGTGTGTCGCCAAAAAAGGCCAACGTCCCACGCTTCATGCCGGCACCCGCACGCTGCCCGCACTTGCCGAACACAAACACCGATCCGGCCAGCATCGAGACTCCCGGAAAGTCGCCGATGTCTCCCCCGATCGCGATGAATCCGCGCCGCATGTTGCCGCCGATTTCGTTTCCCGCTTTGCCATCGACAAGAATCATTCCGCCGCGCATTCCGGATCGGCCGCCGCGATAACAGCCACCGACGAGATGCCCCGCATCGCCGCGCACGCGAATCGTCCCGCCACGCATCTCCGCTCCGACCCAATCGCCCGTGTTGCCTTTCACTTCAATCGAACCGCCACGCATCTCGGCACCGCAGTGCATCCCGATGTTGTTGTCGATCGTCAACCGGCCAGACGTCATGTTGGCCCCAACCCATTTCACCCGCGAGCAATCGCCGTCCAACACAATCTGCTGATCGCCGGCATCCCCTTCGACTCGAAAGAACTCACCAAGCGGTGCCGGAGCATTTCCGTGCTGAACTGGCAAAGCGGCAATTTCAGCGATCGCCTTACCCGCCAAAAGATTGGGCGCGATGCACTCCGCCTCGATGGGGATCGTGGTTGTTCCGATGTAGGTGAGTCGAAGCATCGAATCCGTCAATCTCTCGATGGCAAGATGTTGGAAGAGTGCAAAGGCGCGCACCATCAAGCGCAGCCGTTCTCGGTTTACGAGCCGAGTCGCTTGATCCGAATTTTCCGGTACGACGCCTCGGACGGCGGTCCGCCATGAATCTGCACCGCGAGCACTCCGGTTCGGACGACAGTGTCATCCGCTTCTTTGTAGTCGATCGTCTGCACTCCGTTGAGCCAAATTTGCACTCGCGGCCCCTCGCAGCGAACGACAAAATTGTTCCACTCTCCCGGCTTGTACGCCTTTTCGACCTTCTCCTTGTCGCCGTGCAACAGGAATTTCTTCCGCCGCGATTCGTCGTACAACGAACCCCAGATGTAGCGACCTTCCATGTGTCCCATGTCACACTGGTAGCCGATCACTTCATGATGATTCGGAATCCGCTTCGTCCGGAACTGCACTCCGGCGTTCGCCCCATCCCCCGCAAGCTTGGCCTGCAACCGCAACTCGAAATCACCAAACTCCTGCTTCGTGCAGAGGAACTCGTTGCGCGGAATCTTCTCCTTCATCGTTCCGCCGATGATGGCTCCATCCTCGATGCGGAAAGTCTTCAAATCCCCTTCCCAGCCCTCAAAGGACTTGCCGTCGAACAACGCCTGGAAACCTTCCTCAGAATTGTCCCCCCGAACCTGCCATCCCATCGTGGACAGGCCGCCCGCCGCCAAAAGCGAAAGGAATGATCGACGATGCCATTTCATGATTGCACCTTTCCAAAATGAGCCACCGCGTAATAAGTCCCGGGACAACGCCAAGCCACGGCAACGACCGCAACTTCAGATTGAGCGGCAGACTCTATCGATCCGCCTTACAGACGTCAGCTTCGTGACCGTTTTTGCAATCGCTCCACGTCTGCGAATGCTAGAACAGATCCCTTGAAAAAAAGTCTTCGGCGAAGTGGCAACCCAATTCGAACTCACTAGAATCCCGCCCCGCTTGGCCCCTATAGCTCAATTGGTAGAGCAAATGACTCTTAATCATTAGGTTCAAGGTTCGAGTCCTTGTGGGGGCACTCCGAAACGCCGCATCTCATTGGAGGTTGCGGCGTTTTTTTTGGTGGCATCGCATGTCTGGGATTCCCTTCAGCGCTCATGCAATTCGTGGTAGCAACAAAACGCTGTTTCACGTTTGCTGAATCAATTGCACCGTTCGATGGGCTGCCCAAGTGGCTGGGTACATGAGCGAAGACGTTGGAATGTCCTGAAATACGGCTTGGGGAAAACTCGGCTGAGACGAAAAGATTGCCAGACTCGGCCAACCTCGATACGTTGGCAATGTTTGATGAGTTCGTCGGTCACGAAGAGATTCAAACATGCTGACCAATTCCGGTTCGGAGTCGCGATTTTGCGACGGCTTGTCTCGCCGCTGTTGCCTGCAAATCGGTGGGCTGACATTGGGCGGGATGGCATTGCCAGCGATCTTGCGAGCGGAATCAACGAACACAGCGAGTCGGTCTTCTAGTCCCACGCGAACGGCCAAAGGGATCATTATGGTCCTGTTGCCCGGTGGGCCGACGCATTTGGACACGGTCGATCTCAAGCCGGATGCTCCGTCGGAAATTCGCGGTGAGTTTTTGCCGATCGCAACCAAACAGCCGGGTGTCGAGATTTGCGAGTTGTTGCCGAGGCTGGCGAGCATCGCAGACAAGCTGACGATTATCCGCTCGTTAACCGGCTTCCGCGACGATCACAACACGCATTGGTGTTCGACCGGTTGGGAGTCACACCCGGCAATGGAATCGTCCCCATTCATTGCGGGCTTTCCGCCCGGTGATTGGCCGTCGATGGGATCGATCCTCTCGAAGCAACTCGGCCCACGTGTCGCCGGTGTTCCGCCGGCTGTCGATCTGACGCCGATCACTCCCGACGCGAGATTCATCCTTCGAACACCGCCAACTCAGCCCGGCTATCTGGGATCGGCTCACGCGGGATTCGAGGTCGAAGCGGTCGATCGTCGAAACATTCAGCTCAACGGCACGACCCTCAATCGCGTGTCGGATCGCCGAGCATTGTTGTCCAGCTTCGATCGCTTCCGCCGCGAGGTCGATCAAGCCGGCCCGACGGACGGCATCGACGACTTCCATCGGCAGGCATTCGAGGTGCTCACGTCGCCGCGACTCGCCGAGGCGCTCGACCTCAGCCGCGAGGACGCCGCCACGCGCGGTCGTTACGGCCTGAATCGAGCTTACCCCAACGAGCGTGAAGGTAAGACGTTTCTCGATCAGTTTCTGCTGGCTCGCCGAGCCATCGAAGCGGGTGCTCGCTGCGTCACGCTCGCCTTCTGCCGGTATCCGTTCGGGAGGATGCTCAAAGGGGACTACAACTGGGACTGGCATCGCGACATTTTTAACGAAGCTCGTGGAGCCTTGCCGCTGCTCGATCTCGGTCTGTCGGCGTTGCTTCAAGACCTCGCCGAGCGCGGCATGCTGGACGATGTTGCCGTCGTTGTCTGGGGCGAGTTCGGTCGCACCCCGAAGATTAATGAAAACGCCGGCCGCGACCATTGGCCGCGAGTCTGCAGCGCGCTCGTCGCTGGCGGAGGCATGCGTCACGGCCAGGTGATCGGCTCAACGACACGTTGGGGCGAAGAACCGCTGACTCGGCCGGTTCACTTCCGTGACGTCTTCGCCTCGCTGTACCAGCGACTCGGCATCGATGTCGCGACAACGCAATTCACCGACCGCGCCGGTCGCCCGCAATACCTTGTTGGCGACCACCGCCCGCTGCCGGAATTGGTTGGCTAGCTGCGGAATTCACCCGTAGCCACGTTCGCCAGAACGTGGACGAATCGACAACACAGCCACCTTCTGGCGAACATAGCTACGACCAACCGGACATTTCATGACCAATCGCCTGCTCAAAACGTTCGTGATCCTGTTGGCCGTATGTGGCTCGCCGATCAAACGGAGAAAAAGTCAGACCAATGAACATTGAATTCCTCAATCCGCCACAGCTTTGCCCGACATTCGGTTGGACGCACGTCGTCAGCGCGACCGGTGGCAAGACCATCCACATCTCCGGGCAAGTTGGGATCAACGAACGTGGTGAAGTCGTCGGTCGCGGCGACCTCAAGGCTCAAACCGAGCAAGCGTTTCGCAACATCGAACTCGCGCTGGCCGCCGTCGGCGCAACGTTTCGGGACGTCGTGAAGACCAGCCTGTTTGTCGTGGGGCTCAAGCCAGAACACGTCCCGATCATCCGCGAAGTTCGCAGCCGCTACGTCTGGGCCGAGCATCCACCCGCCAGCACGCTCGTCGGTGTCTCGGCTCTTGTCGGCCCCGACTGGCTGATCGAAATCGAAGCGGTCGCGGTCATCGCCGAGAGATGACTTCGGTGGCGAGACGATTTGCCGTGCATCGTGTCAGGCCAGAATCTCACCCAGCAACTCGCCGCCGACGTCGGTCAGGCGGAAGTCGCGACCGTTGAAGCGGTAGGTCAGCTTCGTGTGCTCCAGTCCCAGCAGATGCAGCAGCGTCGCGTGCAGATCGTTGACGTGGATCTTTTTCTCGACCGCCTTGTAGCCGAAGTCGTCGGTCGCTCCGTAATGGAAGCCACCTTTGACACCCGCTCCAGCCATCCAAATCGTGAAGCCGTTGGGGTTGTGATCTCGCCCCTTCGCTCCTTGTGAATCCGACGTGCGGCCGAACTCGCCCCCCCAAATCACAAGCGTCGTCTCGAGCAGCCCGCGAGCTTCAAGATCCGCCAACAGCGCAGCGGCCGGCTGGTCGGTGTGCAGTCCGCAGGAACGATGATTCGTCTGCACGTCCGAGTGGCAATCCCACGGTACGTCGTTGACGCTGCCGTCTCCGCCGACTCCCTTGCCGGCGAAGATCTGCACGAAGCGGACTCCCCGCTCGACCAACCGCCGAGCGAGCAGACACTGCCGAGCAAACGTCGCGCACTCCGGCTGGTCCAAGCCGTACTGCTTGTGCGTCACTTCGGATTCCTTCGTCAGATCGAGTGCCTCCGGAGCGGCCATCTGCATCCGATACGCCAACTCATAGGAATTGATCCTCGCGGCGAGATCGGCCTGCGTCGGCCGAGTTGTCGCGTGCTCCTGATTCAACTGCTTGATCAGCTCAAGCTGCGACCGTTGTTGAGCGTCGCTGTGTTTGCCGTCGCGCGCCAAATTATCGACCGCCTCTTTGCGGCGAGCATCCAGCGCGAGGGCCTGATAGGTCTTCGGCAAAAATCCCGCCGACCAGATTTGATCGTCACCACGCGGCCGCGTGTCGTGCAGCACGACGTAGGACGGCAAACTCTGATTGAGCGAGCCGAGGCCGTAAGTCATCCAAGCTCCGAGCGCCGGCAGGCCCGGTCGGTTCGTGCCGCACATCAACTCGATCGACGCTGGCGCATGGTTGTTCTGCCGCAGATTCATCGAGTGCAGAAAGCACATCTTGTCGACGTGCTGCGACAAGTGCGGAAACAAATCCGACACCCACGAGCCGGACTCGCCGTGTTGTCGCCAGGCAAACGGCGACTTCAAGCATTTGCCGCTGGTCGTGAAGAACCCGGTCTTCGGATCGGCTCCGGCGAGATCCTGACCATCACGTTTTTGGAGCTCCGGCTTGTAGTCCCAGGTGTCGACTTGAGACGGAGCTCCGGTCATGAAGAGCCACACGATCGACTTCACCTGTCCCGGGACGTGCGGCGGCCGAAGTGCGAGCGGATCGAGCGGCGTCTGCGCTTGCGATTCGCCGTTGAGCAAACTGGCCAGCGCGAGTGAACCGAAGCCAAGTCCGGTCTCCTGTAAAAATCGACGCCGGGCTGGCAATTGCAGTTCCGACGGTGAATGGAAATTGAACATGAGGACTCCAAATTTCAATCAATGTAAACGAACTCGTTGAGGCACAGCAGCACGTGACAGAATTCGATCAGAGCTTTGTCGGTCGCCACGACCGCATCGCCTCCCATCGCGGCACGTTGGTCCTCGACGAAGGCCAGCATCCGGCTTCGCTCCAGCTCGGTCGGCAGCCGAGCAACGGCCATCTGGTAGGCGCGATCGACTGCCGCACCGAGCGGCGCATCCTTCGAGGGACGAATCCGCAACGCCAGCTTCTCGGCCTGCTGTCGCACGAACGGTGAGTTCATCATCGCCAGTGCCTGCGTCGGCACCGTCGTGCTGATTCGCTCACCGATGCTTTGCGTCGGTTCAGGTGCGTCGAACATCGTCATCAGCGGAATCAATTCGCTCCGTTTGACGCGCAGATAAACGCTGCGTCGCGGCGTGTTGTCGAGGATGCTCGCCCCAAACATCGAGATGTCAAGATTGCCACCCATCGCCAGCAACGAATCACGAATGAGTTCCGCATCCAAGCGTCTTGGTTGGAAGTGCCAGAGGTAGCGGTTCGCCTGATCGATCTTCAAGTTCTCGGCGTTGACCTCGTGCGACTGCTGGTACGCCGCGCTGAGCATGATTTGCTTGTGCAACGGCTTGAGCTTCCAGCCGCCACGCACGAGTTCGGCCGCGAGCCATTCCAGCAACTCCGGATGCGTCGGCTTGTCCCCCTGCACGCCGAAGTCGTTCGGCGTCCCGACAAGTCCCTCGCCGAAATGATGCTGCCAAAGGCGATTGACGATCACACGAGCCAGCAACGGTCCGGCTCCTCGATCGACGTTCGTCATCCAATCGCCGAGAGCCACACGCGGATCGATCGGTGGCTCCGTCTTCGCCGGCACCGCAGGCCCATCACCGCGCCACAAGACCTGCATGAAGCCCGGCTCCGACTTGCCTTGCTTGTTATCAACCTCGCCCCGTCGCAGGAAGAAGACGTCCTGACCACCGGCGACGGTTGTGTAGACCTCAGACAAATTCGGTCGCGGTGCCGCTGCCGTGTGATCGCGCACTGTGCGAACAACCTTCGCTGTCTCGGTATCGAACGGAGCGAACCAGCGAGTCATCGGCTCACGCAGAGCATCCGGCAATTTGTTGCCGTTGGCCGCCAAAATCGCGCGAATTTCACCGAGATGCTGCGGCACAACATCGCCCGCCCAGGTTGCCGGGTTCGGTTCGGTACTGAGCGAGAATCGCAGGCGGCCGATGCCGAGGTCTCGGAACTTCAGGTCGACCAGCAGCTCTGTGCCACCGGCGAATCCGGCGAGTGGCGTTTCCAACTCGAAGACGGCGGCGTTGTCTTTCTTCGCGGTTTCGCGAACCACCCACGCAGTCGCCGGCTTGCCATCCAGTGCGTTGCTCAGCGGCTGGTCCTTGTCCTCGAATGCCGCAAACACCGGCTTGAGCTTCAATTCCACTGGCGCGTCCTTCGCCATCAGGCCGAGCGGTGTCGCCGTGACCTTCAGTTCGACCAATTGAAAACTCCCGTCGCCGTTCAGCCCCGGCCCGCGCTGCGGCAGCGACTTGTCGGCAAAGAGATCGAACCGAAGCGACGTAACGTTCTTCTGATGCGTGTGCAGTGTGATGCGATATTGCTCTTCGTTGCCAACCGCTCGCCGCTGTCCGCGCTGACGAATCTTGAGGCCGGGATTCAGCAGTCCATCGTGAGCGACGATCCCTCCCGGCAATTCCTTCAACCACGAACGCTCCGCTTCGAGCGACACCGGTTCCAGCACCTGCCAGCGCGGTGCGTCCGGTTGCTTCGCCAGCTCGGCCGCTCGCCACGATTCAAATCGCTTCGGCAATTCATTCGCCGCGAACGTGCGGAGCGCTGCGACGAGCGGTTCGTGATCCGCCTGATGCTTCTCGATCGCTTGTTGCGTCGCGGCCGAATCGAGATCGAGCGTCCGCGAGCCGTGCGACGTCTTCGCGAACGCGGCGGCCAGCGCGTAGTAGTCTTGATGCGGGATCGGGTCGTACTTGTGCTCGTGACAGCGGACGCAGCCAATCGTCAGGCCGAGCATCGCGCCGCCGATCGTCATCAGCATGTCGTCGAGCTGGTCGTAGCGAATCCGCTCAACGGTCTTCGCTGTGATCTGCCCCGGATACGGGCCGGCGACGAGAAAGCCGCTCGCCGCCGCACCTTGAATGTCGTCGGGCAGCAACACGTCACCGGCCAGCTGCATCCGCACGAACTGGTCGTAGGGCATGTCGCTGTTCAATGAGCGAATCACCCAATCGCGATAGTGAAACGCACCCGGCCGAAAGCCGTCAAATTCGTACCCGCCGCTCTCCGCGAACCGAGCCGCGTCGAGCCAGTGCCGCGCCCACTTTTCGCCGTAATGCTGACTGGCGAGCAATCCATCGATCACCTTCTCGAACGCTTGTGGCGACGCATCCGTGACAAAGGCCGCGATCTGCTCCGGCGTTGGCGGCAGGCCGATGAGATCGAAGTACGCGCGGCGAATCAGCTTTTCTTTCGTCGCCGGGCCGTTTGGTTTCAGGCCGTGAGTCTGCTGAGCCGCGACCACGAATCTGTCGATCGATGACGCGGAGGAAGTCCCCGCAGCAACCGTCGGTGGTTCGACCGACTTCAGCGGCTGGAACGACCACCACTGCCGACCTTCTTCAAGGCTGATCTCACGTTTCGGCTTGGCCGGCGCGTCTCCTTTTCTCGGATCGGGAGCACCCAGATCGATCCACTTGGCGAAGTCGGCGACGATCTCGGACGAGAGTTTTCCGCTGGGCGGCATCTCGATGCCATCATGCTTGAGAGCTTTGATAAGCAGACTCTCGGCCGATTTCCCTTTGACGATCACGGCGCCGCTCTCGCCGCCGTCCAGCACGCCTTCGGCGGAATCGAGAAACAGTTTGCCTTTGAGCTTTTTTGCGTCTCGCGCCTGCACCGAGTGGCAACTGTAGCAGTGCTGCACGAGCACCGGGCGAATCTTCGCTTCGAAGAATTGCAGTCCTTCGTCGTTCGGAGTCTGAGCGAACGCCGACACCGCTGTCGCCGCCAGCAGAACAGCCAGGATAGAGCGAAACTTCATCACGATTCCTCACTCAGATTTCAATTGCACGCCGCGCTGCTTCAGAGCCATCTCCAGTTCGATACGGTCGATCTTCTCAGGATTGACGAGCGCCGTCACGCGACCCAGGCGATAAATCGAATCGTAAGCACACAAGCAACAACCTTTGCAGTCCAGTCCAACCACCAAAATCTCGATCAGCGTCAGTTTGTCCTTCAGCAACGATCGTTCCTGACGCACTTGTATTGCCGAAAAAATAGCACCGTTTGACGACAGGCTCGATACTGTTGCGCGAGGTTTCTCCGCAAGCGACCTGAGTCGGCGGCGATCAGCGTTTGAAAATCGGTGACGTCTTTGAAAGATCGCTCGTTGGGCAAGACGCCGCCGGCGCAATTCCGACTCCACTTGCTGCGCTGAAAAGTATCGAAACTGTGCGCAGATTTCCTTCCGCATCATCTGGCGCGAGCTTTCAATCAGTCGCGGCCCATCCAACATCTTTTGATCCATCGATCGACTCATCGCTCGCCGCACCTTGGCCGCAATGATGGCATCCATCAACTCACTGATTTCTGTCTCAGGCTGGCTCATGGGATTTCTCGGAAGACGTCCTCACACCATCTCCAGACCGCGCATCGTGGCGGTTCCGGTCGAGAACTTGTCTGTTTCGATTCCCAAGCGTTGCAGCATCGAGATGAACAAGTTTGTCAGCGGGTCATTGTTTTGCCGATCGAAGACGAGACACTGGCCCTGCTTGAAGCCTCCACCTGCGAACAGGACTGGCAGGTTGACGTTCGAGTGTGAGTTCGTGCTCCCCATGCAGATGCCGTACAGGACCATCGTGCGGTCGAGCAGCGAACGTCCTTCCTCATTTCCTCTCGATGAGCGCGGCGAGCCATTCCAGGTACGGGCTGAGCGGGTAGTCTCGCCCCTCTCACTCCGGAAAGAAAAACTGCGGCAGAATGCCCATGTTCGTTTCGATGGCGACCAATCGCCGCGGCGTCGTTTTGGCATCATCCGCCGCGAAGGCCGGACACATGGCATCCAGCCACGGCAGAGCCATCGCGACGACAGTTCCACGCAAAAAGGCTCGTCGAGACAGCGGTCCGCGAATCGCCGAAGCACAAAGACTCATGGAAAACTCCGTTGAGCAGTCGTCAGTCAATCGGCCGACATTTTGCTGTCTCGAGAGTTCAGAGCAAATAGGGAGAGAGCGGGCAAGAAATGAAAGTCGAACAATGAGCGCAGCCTGCCTTCATCTTCCGCTCCCCATCTTTCGCCCACCATTTCACAAAATCTCTCAACCCAACTTCGATCGAAAATACTCCGCGCCGGCCTTGAGCGCATCGACCAACTTGGACGGGTCTTTGCCTCCCGCTTCAGCCATATCCGGTCGGCCGCCGCCTCCGCCACCGACTTGCTTAGCTGCGAGCTTCACGCAGTCGCCGGCGCTCAAGCCGCGAGCAATCAGGTCTTTAGTCACGGCGGCGGTGAGGCTTACTTTGCCGTCGATGACCGCACCGATCAGCACGGCGGCGGGAGCGGCTTTGTCGCGGAGCGTGTCGATCATTTCGCGGATCGCGTCGCGAGTGACGTTCTCGGCGAGATACGTGATGACTCGCACGCCGCCGATCGTTTCGGCGTTCGCAATCAGCGTATCGACCGCTCCGGCAGCGGCTTGACTGGCGTGTTTGGCGAGTTCCCGTTTCGCGTCGCGAAGCTCGTCTTGCAGCGCGGCGATTCGTCTCGACAACTCATCGGCGGGAGCTTTCAGCGCGACGCACAACTCTTTGACGAGCAATTCGGTTTGACGGACTCGGTCGAGAGCCTTCGCGCCGGTGACGGCGCTGATGCGGCGGACACCTTTGGCGACCGGCTCCTCGGCGACGATCTTGCAAAACCCCACTTGGCCGCTGTTGGTCAGATGCGTGCCGCCGCAGAGTTCGATACTCCAGTCCCCCATGCTGACAACGCGGACATTGTCCGGATACTTCTCTCCGAACAGAGCCATCGCACCAAGCTTGCGGGCCTCGTCAATCGGCAGCAGCCGCGTCGTCACGGGCGAGCCTTCGGCGATGCGAGCGTTGATCTCGGTTTCGATCGTTTGCAGCTCGGTCTCGCTGACCGGCTGGCCGTGCGTGAAGTCGAAGCGGAACGTGTCCTGATCGACCTTCGACCCGCGCTGCGTCGCCTGATCGCCGAGCGTTTGCCGCAGCGCGTGATGCAGAATGTGCGTGGCCGAGTGTGCTCGGCGAATGCCTGACCGGCGTTGGGCATTGACGGTCGCGGTGACGGTTTGGCCGACGCTGAGCTTGCCTCGCTTGAGCGTACCGATGTGCAGCCAGAGGTCGCCATCTTTTTGAGTGTCGATGACGTCGAACTCGATTCCGTTGGCCGTCAACGTGCCGACATCGCCGACTTGCCCGCCTGACTCTCCGTAGAACGGAGTCTTGTCGAGCGCGATGCCGATGGGCTCGCCATGGCCGACGGACGCAAACTCCGCAACGAGTTCGCCGGCGAAAATGATACCGACGATTTTGCAGTCGGTCGCGGCAGTCGATTCGTAGCCGAGGAACGTCGTGCCCCCTTGTTTACGGAGCGAATCGATCGGACCTCCGGCCATGACTGAATTCGCGAACGCACCGCTTCCCGATTTGGCTTCGTGCTCTTTCTTGCAGCGGTCGAAGGCCGCACGATCGACGCTCAAGCCCGCTTGCGCGGCGAGCGATTCGGTCAGCTCGATCAAGAAGCCGTCGGTCTGATGCAAGTCAAACGCCGCCTCGCCGGAAAAGACTGCGCCACTCGACTTGGCTTTGTCGGCGAGCTTCTGAAACTTCGGCATTCCGCGATCAACGATCGTCAAGAACTGCTGCTCCTCTTCGCGAATCACGTTCGAGACCGATTCGACCGTCTTCGAGATCTCCGGGTACGCAGCCTTCATGCCGGTGACGATGGCCGGGACGAGCGTGTGCAAAAACGGATCGTGCTTGCCGAGCAAATAACCTTCGAGAGCCGCTCGCCGCAGCAACAGGCGGACGATGTAGTTCTCCTTGTCGCTGCCAGGCAACGCTCCTTCGTGAATCGCGAACGTGCAAGCTCGGACGTGATCGGCGATGCGCCGGCAGGCTCGGCCGTGAGTGGCGGCGTAGTCGTACTTCAAGCCGAGTGCGTTCCCGGCAGCAACGCACATCGGTTTGAGGATGTCAATTTCGAAGTTGCTCAGCACACCCTGCAGTGTCGAGGCGCAGCGTTCGAGACCCATGCCGGTGTCGATGTTCTTCTTCGGCAGCGGCTGGAGGTTGTTCGGCGGCGGGCCGACTCGATTGAACTGTGTGAAGACGAGGTTCCAAATTTCAACCGTCTTCTCTGAGCCAGGGGGCAAATAATAAATCTCGCTGCACGGCCCGCAGACGCCGTCCGGTCCCTGCGAAGGAGCGGAAGCCGGCCAGAAGTTCTCGCTCTCGTCGCAGCGCGTGATTCGTGCGGCTGGGATTTTGACCTCGTCGTGCCAGATGCCGTACGCCTCGTCGTCGTCGAGGTACACCGTCACACTCAGTCTTTCGGAGTCGAGTCCCAACCACTTCTTCGATGTCAAAAATTCCCACGCCCAGTGAATCGCTTCCTTCTTGAAGTAATCGCCGAATGAAAAGTTGCCGAGCATTTCGAAGAACGTGTGGTGATAGGCCGTGACGCCAACGTTTGAGATGTCCCCCGTCCGCAAACACATCTGAGACGTCGTGGCTCGCGTGAATTCAATCGGCCCGATGCCGAGAAACTGGTTCTTGAACTGATTCATCCCGGCAGGCGTAAATAGCACCGTCTTATCGTCCCGCGGAATAAGCACGTCGCTGGGGCGGCGAACGCAGCCTTTGGTTTCAAAAAACGCCAGATATTTTTCACGCAGTTCGTCAGTTTTCATGGGGTCATCAATAAGGGTTTGTGGTTGAGGTTTGAAGGCGGGGAAGGGTAGGCAATGCGAGTCCGAGAAGAAATCTCGACGCCCTTGGTATTCGATCCCGGCCGGGCCGTTTTTTGAAACGCTCAGATCGCCGAGGCTCCACGTCCCGGCAATCGTGAAGAGTTTTGCTGTGGCAAGAAGATTTCTGGCTCAGTGCAAACTGCCAAGTGAAGAGTTTGAAGTGTTCTGCAACTTCATTTCGCATTTTGCACTTCACAGGTTTTGGATAACGACTACAGCTCGTCGAACCGCATCCGCATCGCCTCGCCGCCGAGGTCGGGATACAGCAGCTTCGTGACTTTCAGCAGTTTGTCCGCCTCGGCCTGTTCGCCGAGCTGTTGGCAGCAGCGGATGACGTGCCACCGCGCGTCCAGCCATTCGAGGCTGCCGGCCTTGAGTAAGCCTTCCAGTCGTCGCCAAAGCGGCTTCGCTTGCTGCGTCCCCTCTTTCGTGTCGAGCGATTCACACAACTGTGCCGCAGTTCGGACAAACTTCGGGTCGCGTGGTGCTTTTTCAACGAGTTGCTGATAGACCGCGACGGCTTTTGTAGGCTGACCGGATGCCGCGAACGCTTCCGCGCGGGCACGCATGAGTCGCAGACGTTGTGGCTCTGTCAGCTTTGCCGCTGCATCGTTCAAACTCTGCGAAGCTCGCAACTGTAAATCGGCGACGAGCCGCTGCGTGCCGAGGTCGCTGCGGGTCGCAACGGCTGAGAGCCCATCAAGCATCGCCAACGACTCATCCGGCCCGGAAGCTTCGAGCGATTCAATCAACTGCTCTGCTTCGTCGATTCGCCGCTGCCCGGCGAGCGACACGACGCGCAGTTGTTTCGCCAGCTTGAGCCACTCGCGATCCTGTGCGTGAGCGATCACGAATTCCAGCAGCCGATCCACAGCCTTGTCATCGACCGGTTGTCGCTGCGACAACAGCCGAGCCAGCCGCACCATTAGTTCCGCACGCGACGAGGCAAGCGGCGCGGAGTCAGTCCGCTGACTGTTCTCGTCGTCATCTTTCGGTCGGGGAGCTGACATCCCCCCGCTCGTCTGAAAGATCTTCGCCGCCGCCGGATTTAACTGACGAACCGCAGCAGCCTCCGCCTCGGATGTTGGTTTCGCGTCTTGACGCAATCGTGCGATCTGTTGTTCGTGGCAGCGAGCCACTCCTGCCCACGCTTCATCGTGTCGCGTGTGCGACTCCGACACCGTCGCAAACAATTCGATCGCCTCCAAAAACTGCTGCTGCCGCTCGAGCGTTTGACCGAGCAACCATGCCGCCTCAGCCGCTTCGGGTTGATCGGAATATCGCTCGCGCAGCGACCGCAGCGCGGCGACGAACTCCGCACGCAGTTCATCCGTCGGTTTGGACTCAAACTGCTTGCCGAGGCAGAAAGCCCACAACAGATGCGTCGCGGCCGAGCGCTCGTGACGAGGAGCCTCGGCCAACTCGCGAAAGGCCTGGACGGCATCCTCGAATCGCTTCGCTTGAAAAAGTAACGTCGCGCGCGAATCTCGCAGTTCAAGCAACAAGGTCGTCGTTCCGTCTTCAGGTGGCCGTTTCGTCGCCGCCGCGATTGCCGCGTCGAACCTCCCAATCGCTTCTTCGGCCGGCAAGGTCGAGAATCCGCTGCGCGCCTTTCGCACCAAGTTCGCCAAGTCACGGCCGAACAGTTGCACGTCTCGCTCGCGCTGCCAGTCCAACTGCGCTCGCACGGTCCAATAGCCTCCGTCATCGCGGCGTAACTGCTCGACTTCGGACGTGGCCCGGCTCCACAATTCGCCGGCGAGTTTCGCATCGCCTCGTTCGGCGGCGAGTTGCCAGACCGCCAGCTCAACCACGACCCGCCAGTAGGTCAATTCCGGCGACGCGACCATCTCCGTCTTCGTTTCGCCTAATTTCAAGACACCTTTCTGGCCTTGCTCAATTAGCCACGAGGCCGCCTCGGCCGGTTGCCGTTTGGCGAGAGAGCCACGCAAGCGTTCGATCACAAACCGCTCGCGCAGGTCGAGCGGCGTGTCATCCGCGACTGACTTTTCAAACGCGGCCAGAAACTTGTCGGCACGTTCGTAATCGCCTCGCAAGCGTGCGACTTCAGCCAGCAACAACTGACTCTCCCAAGTCAGTCGCTCGTGACTCGGCCCTTGCGCGAGTGGCAGCAGCCACTCGTCGGCAGTCAACAACCTGGTCGCTCGATCGGCCGGAATGTCGGCACCGAGTTTCGCCTGCGTCAGTCGAGCGACGCCCAGCCGAAAGCGAATCTGCTGCCACAATGTTCGCCGCTCGAACGACGAGAGTTTATCCGGAGCCGACGCGACCGAATTCTGTCGCACTTGCTGACTGAGCGATTTTTCCAGGACGCCGAGCTGTTCGATCGCGACCTCGACCGCCTTTAATCCGCGCTGACGCAGTCCACGATCCTCCGGCTGCAATTCCGACTGCGCGAGCACCTTCTCCGCCCGGCCGAGTTCGATGAGTGCCAGTTGCGTTTCCAACAATTCGCGTCGAGGAGTCGCGGTCGTTCGAGTCAAATGTTCGACGATCAGCCGAGTCGCCCGCTGCCAAAGATCCTCCTGTTCGGTCCCGGCCGTGTGCCAAGCGTGAGCGGCGTATGTCCGCGACAACTCCAAGACCAGTTCACCACGCTGCCGTTCGCTGAGCGAAGGCGCTTCAAGTCGCCGCAAACAATCCGATTCGACCAGTCCGAAGAGTTGCCGTTGGCGAAGTTGCTCGTAGAACCGAGCCGTCGCCTCGTCGGCACGGGCCGTAAGCAACGACACGACGACCAGCGTCACGACTGCGAGCCCGCCGAGTCGTCGAAGGTTCTGGATCTGCCGGCTCATGATCGATTCATCCGCGCTGTCGAGGTCCACGTCATTCGCTACTCTCCCGCAAAACCGTCCGTGATGCGAGCCAGAGGAGGGTCTGTCATGTCTGCGTTGTCTAAGGCAATCGGCCGTTTGCAAGTTTCTTCCGCACCACAAGCGGTATGGATCGGCGGCGAGGGGATCGACGGCACAGGCCGGGAACTCATTGGCCGCTCGCCGATTGACGGCACAAAGTTGACGACTTTGACAGACGCCAGCGCTGCAGACGTTCCGCGAGTCTTGTGCGAAGTGAACGCCGCGTTCGGCGTGTGGCGATCGGTTCCCGCTCCGCAGCGCGGCGAGTTCGTGCGGCGCGTCGGCAATCGATTTCGCGAAATGAAGGCTGACCTTGCCGCCGTCATCACGGCCGAGGCGGGCAAGATCACGCAAGAGTCGCTCGGCGAAGTGCAGGAAGTTATCGACATCTGCGACTTCGCCGTTGGAATCAGCCGTCAGTTGTACGGACTGACGATCGCGACTGAACGCCCCGAACATCGGCTCACCGAGCAATGGCATCCGCTCGGTCCGATCGGCGTCATCACGGCGTTCAACTTTCCGATGGCCGTGTGGGCCTGGAACGCCGCGCTCGCCTGGGTCTGTGGCGATCCGGTCGTCTGGAAACCGTCCGAGAAGACTCCGCTGTGCGCGATCGCCTGCCAATCGGTTGTCGCGTCAGTGCTGCGCGAGATGCCGAGCGTTCCTCCGGCAATCTCGTGCGTATTGATCGGCAGCGGCGCGAGCGTCGGTGAAGCTCTTGCCGATGCGCCAGTATTGCCGCTCATCTCGGCCACCGGTTCGACCACGATGGGCCGAGCGGTCGCGCAGCGCGTGTCCGCTCGACTGGGACGTTCACTGCTGGAACTGGGCGGCAACAACGGCATGATCGTGACACCGTCCGCCGACCTGGAACTGACGACGCGTGCGATCGTCTTCTCCGCCGTCGGCACCTGCGGCCAACGCTGCACGACTCTGCGACGACTGATCGTTCATGAGAGCATCGTCGACGATCTCGTGCGCCGATTGCGGGCGATCTACGACCGGCTCCCCATCGGCGACCCGCGTGAATCGGGAGTCCTCGTCGGTCCACTCATCGACGAGCGAGCCTTCGCGGCCATGCAATTCGCTCTACAACGCGCTCAAGCCGAAGGAGGCATCGTCCACGGAGGCCACCGAATCACTGAAGGCGTTCCGGCCGATGGATTCTACGTCCGTCCCGCGCTTGTCGAGTTCCCTGGCCGATTGCGTCAGGTCGGACCAGCGACGCACCGCCGCGCCGGCTCACCATCCAACAAGCCATCCCAAGATGATGGACCGGCGATCGAAGCGAGCTTGTCCCACCCTACAGGGCTCTCGATCATCCGCACCGAAACGTTTGCGCCGATCCTGTACGTCCAGAACTACCGCACGCTCGACGAGGCAATCGCGATTCACAATGACGTGCCTCAGGGATTGGCCTCGTCGATCATGACCAGCGACATGCGCGAGGCAGAGCTGTTTTGCTCGGCAGTCGGTTCCGACTGCGGAATCGTCAACGTCAACGTCGGCCCGAGCGGAGCGGAAATCGGCGGAGCTTTCGGCGGCGAAAAAGAAACCGGCGGCGGACGCGAGTCCGGTTCCGATTCGTGGAAGGCGTACATGCGCCGTGCGACCAACACGATCAACTATTCGCGCAAACTGCCGCTGGCGCAGGGCATCCAGTTTGACGTTTGATCAAGACGACAGCCGGTTTTACCCAAATTACGAAAAAGGAGTGATTGATCAGAACATGAAGGCAATCTGAATTCTTACTTTTTTGAGGATTGCACCAGAATTCCGCGGCGGTATCCTTCGGTCGCCTTCTTCATCTGCACATCTGATTGCAATCCACCCCCTGCGATTTCTGTTTTTTAATCGGTCGTTTTCATTGAGAGGTTCTCATGTTTCGGGCTAATTCTCGCCGCGGATTTACTCTGATTGAACTGCTCGTCGTCATCGCGATTATTGCGGTCTTGATCGCGTTGCTCCTACCTGCCGTGCAGCAGGCCCGCGAGGCCGCTCGGAGGTCGCAGTGCAAGAATAATCTCAAACAACTCGGCTTGGCACTGCACAATTATCATGACAATGCCAAGCTGTTTCCAAAGGCCTGTTATGCGGTAGTTGACAACATCTCTCCAAATAGCCCGACGAGTCCGACCACGTCGTATCATTGGGAAGGACGCAGTGCCCAGACCCTTCTCCTGCCATATATGGACCAAGGTCCGCTTTACAAAAGCATTAATCAACGCGCCTGGTGGGACAGTACGTTAGCAACGAACGGCGTTTCCAATAGAACTGTGCGTCGAACTCAACTCGCCGCATTGATTTGCCCTAGTGACAGCCAGTTTGGGTCGGCTGACCGTGGCAATTGCAGCTATTGGATCAGCACCGGCCCAAATCGAGGTTGGGATGCGAACGGAAACTCAAACGTAGGCTTCGCGCACATCAATTTCTCAACCTCCACGGCGGATATTCGCGATGGGACCTCTAATACGATTGCGTTCGCCGAGGGATTGATTGGAGATAATAACAATGGGCTGTATAATATTAGCGACCTCGTTCGCAATCAGCCGCTACCGACAGGAGCGCCTGTGACATTCTGGACTGAAGCTCAACTCATCGCCTACGGCACGCAATGCCAAGGCGGAACGGGCAATCAACACAGCCACAGCGGTCGGGATTGGGCTTCACCGATGATGTGGTCGACGGCCTTTAACACGCTTGCACCGCCCAACTGGAGATATCCCAATTGCTACAGTTGTTCTGGTTGCGGCTGGGGGGATGGTTTGGGCGTTTTTCCGTCTCGCAGTCAGCACAGCGGAGGGACTCACCACGCAATGGCGGACGGAGCTGTGAAATTCATTACCAACAATGTGAACACTCCCCTTTATCAGGCACTCGGATCCAAAGCCAGTAAAGACGTGGCCAACTTGCCGAATTAGCCCTGAAACCAATTGACCGGTTATTTTTGTTTCACCGAGAACTAAATTTGAGTAGAGCTTCCGAGGCCTTCTTCGGAAGCTCTACTTATTTCTTTCGACAACCGAAACTGACACAAAGGAACTGAAAAATGTCACTGAAGCAACGTGCGCTGTCCCTCATCGTGGTAAGTGTGTTGGCGGGAGTCGTCGGATGTGGTGGATCGGAGTTGCCCAAACCTGTCAGCGTCACACCTGCGGCACCTCCGGCCCTAAAAGCGATGCTGGAAAACGTCGTCGAGACTGGCGAAGTCGGCAGTGGGGCCGAGCAGATTCGTGCCGAATTGGAGAAGTTGAAGCAAACCGATGACGCCAAAGGCACCGCTTTGCTTACCGACTTGGATAAGCTTGAAAAATTGTCAGATCCCGATGCCGTCAAAACTGCGGCTAAAGCGATGGTTGGAAAACTTTAGCAAGATTTGAACGAGCGGAATTTTTGGGGAGCAGGAACCTCCTTGGAAGTCATCCGCGTGCGGAATGGCCGAGTGGGACAAGAATCACCAGCATCGGGAAGATCTGCCTACTCGCACAAGTCCGCCAACAGCCCGGCTTCCCGAGTCCTCGACCGACGCGGTTTTGCTTTCCATGAAAAGTGCGCCGCAACAACCTCTCTCCACTGATTGGTGCCTTCTGACTGGATGCCGTGAAATTTTTCGCGCACCTTGCCGGACTTGGGTTCAGAGGTTGTCATGAAATACTCAAGCGTTCGTCGTGTCGCTGGCGGACTTATTGGCGACGCTTGTGTCCGTCGCTGTGCTCCGGGCGTTGTTACTGACCGCGTCGCAGCGCAGTAAGGATGGATACGTGAATCGTGGCGGTAGTGATCTGCCTACGTCAGTCGTAGTGTTTCCGTTTCCCCCGCCGAATCTGGCTTTGGTGTTGAAGGAGATCTTGCAAAGAGGTGAAGTCGGAAGTCTCGTGGAATCACTGAGAGTTGCGATTCAGCAGAACCTGGCGAAGACCGACAAAGCTAAAGCCAAGGGTCTGAAAGCAGAACTGGAGAAAGCACTGGCCGAGCCAATGAAGGTGAAACTGTAGATTTCGCCCGGCACAATACGATGTTCAACACTTGAGCCAGCGGAACACTCGAAGGGGATGCTTTCGAGCGTTCTTTTTTCAACATCGTCATTGAGCTGCCTGTCGTGCCATTTGGCGATGAAATCGCGCGACGGCTTGAACCGACGGATCTTTCGCGGACTGAGCCTCGTAATAATCAGCGAGCAATTCGTGGGTTGCGCGATGCTGTGGATCTTCGGCGAGCACTCCGCGCAGCCAAAACAGACCCGTTTCACTGGAGTCGGTTTCGAGATACAAGCTTCCCAGTCGGTGGCGTGCCTCCAGATCGCGGGGATGGCGTTCCACCAGATCGTGCTGACGGTCGCGTTCGGCGATCTTCTGTTCCATTGCTACATACCACTTAAAGTGGGTTTTGGCGTCTTCCGTGCGTCCGGCCGTATTCAGAATCTGAGCGAGTTGATACCGGGCCTGACGGTGTTTCGGATTGAAGTCCACGGCCTGTTGCAGTGCGGCTAATGCTGAGTCGGTGTTGCCGAGACTCGCTTCCAGTGTACCGAGTTCCAGGCGGAGCGAATCGTATTCGGTGGATTCGCCGAGCTGCCGTTGGGCTTCTCGGAAGCTCTCTTGCGGTTGCGCGGTGGCGCGTCGTAACAACCGCAATGCCTCATCGCCGCGGCCGAGAGACTTGTGACAGCGAGCCATGCCTACTTCCGCCACGGACCGGTAGGTGAGATCGCGGCATTGCTGATACACCTGCAGCGCCTCATCCCATCGATTCGCGCTGGTCAAGGTGCGTCCCAATCCAAATAGCGACGGAGCGTGCTGCGGGCTCTTGGCGATTGCGGCTCGGTAGTGCCGTTCCGCAGCGGTGGTCCGATTTTGAAATTCGGCGATGCGGCCCAACAGATGGTCAGGTTGCGGATCTTTGGGAAACGACGCTTGCCACGACTGGATGATGAGTAGCGCTTCCTCGACCCGCCCGTTAATCAAGAGCCCGTTGACATAGGCTTCGCAGATTTCCGCTCCGTCTTCTGAATGCTCAATCAACAGTCGATCCAATTCCCTGAGGATGTCTCCCAACGCCCCCGTCTGCGCCTGAATCAGCAGTTCCTCGCGACGGACAAGCTCCAGGTTGCCACCCAGACGTTGTGCCGCACGCAGATGACGGGCGGCTTCGTCCGTGCGGCCGAATTTGCGTTCGATTCTTGCAAGTAGCCATTCCGTTTCAGCGTTTGAAGCATTCCAACGCTCGGCAACTTCCGCCCACTTTCGCGCCGCCGCGTAATCTCGTCGCTCAAGCGCTTGTCGAGCCCAGTGTCGTGGCCACCAGGCGAAACCACCCAGCAACCACACCAGGATAAGGACCGCCGGTAGAACCAGCAGCATTAGTCGCTGCGCAAGTTTTGACGCGGGAATGAGTCTCATGAATCACAGGAGGCAAGGGCCTGGCGACGCTCTGAAGTTGGGACAACTGCTGCCTGTGGAATCATCAATCCACAAATTGAAACTCGTTTGACAGCAGCAACGCCTGCGACAATTGTTCCCACGCGGTGAGAGGAGATTCAGACGACTGTCCGTTTGGCGTGAGAAAGTCGCGTGCGATGTCCCAAACGATCGGACGTCGCTTTTCGAGCGTAGCGATCTTGGGTGCCCATTGAAAGCTGTCATGCGTCACTGTCGCACGGGACGTGACGATGAAATCCAGCGACTCGCCCTGCTTCAATCTGATGGTCGGCACGAAGGTTTCCGTGGACTGATTTGCGACGGTCCAGCGCTTCGGCTCGCCAAGTCGGTCGTTCCACACGAACGCAGTGACGCCGTCCCCCTCGGGATGCGCGTGTTTGAGAGTGCCGGTGACCACGACCGACACATCGCGCGGCGCTGTCCAGCGCAAGACGACCGCGTGCTGTCGATCACCGGGGTGTCCGCCGTTCGCGTACCACATGACCCAGCCCAGCTTGGAATCGGGCAGGTTCGGACCGCCTTGCCAACGCTGGCCTGTCCAGTGTGGCAGCGTCGCGAAACTCTTGAGCGTCTTCGCGTCGGCGTCGTATTCGCCGTAGCCAAATTGCCACAAAGGTGTGGGCGCGGTTCCGATGTCCGCTTCGGCCAGGTAACGTTCGGCCAGCGCGCGTTCTGCGGACGACGGCTCACGACCGTACACCAGTCGGAACAATTGCGAAATATCTCCCGGCGTTCGCGCGGCCAACGTCCGAGCCAGTTCGATCGCGAAGGGGCTGTTGCGGAGAAACAACGTCTGCTGCGGCACGGAAGTCACAAATCGCGATGGCGCGTGCGTGTCAGGGCTGGCGAAATCGAAGTTGCGCAGCGTCAGCGGCAAATTCTGGCGGTCGATGAATCCATAGATCGTCCGCCGATTTGAGAACGGCGGCTTGAGAATGTCCGTCGCCGGTCCTCCCAGCGAACGGTCGAGTCGGCCACTGGCGAAGAGCAACGAATCACGCAAGGCCTCCCAATCGAGTCGCCGTCGATTCATCCGCGAGAGCAGACGGTTTTCAGGATCATTGAGGAAGTTGGGAGTTTCTGGTTGCGAATTTCCAGGCACTGCCTTCGCGATGTCTTGCGCGGAACTCGTCGCTCGCAACTCGGAACTTTGCTGCTGCCACGTTGCCGAGGTCAGGATTTCGCGATGCAGCCACTTCAGCGACCAGCGGTGAGCGACGAACTCGGACGCCAGCCAATCGAGCAATTCGGGATGGGTTGGCGGGTCGGCACGCAATCCAAAGTCGCTCGGCGTCTTGACGAGGGGGGTTCCAAAATGGTGCAACCAAACTCGATTGACGAGGACTCGTGCTGTCAGCGGATTGGTTGCAGATGCGATTGCTTGAGCGAGCTCCCACCGCCCACTGCGGTTCGCGAAGGGTTTTCGTTCGGCTCCGGCAACGATCGCCAAGAATTGCCGCGGGACATTCGGTCCACGGTTTTCCTGTTGGCCACGGAGAAAGACGTACGGATTAAAGGGGTTCGCTTCCTCGGTCAGAGTCATCGCCATCAGCGTCTTGACTTCTTCCACATTCGGCTCGCGCGAACTGCGGAAGATGCCGTACAGTGAGTAGTAATCGGCCGCAGGAATCGGGTCGTACTTGTGATCGTGACAGCGAGCACAACCGACTGTCAGCGCCATCGTGCCTCGGCACACGACGTCGATCCGATCGTCAATGATGTCGTTGATGTTGTTCAGAAACCGCCGGCCGAGCGTCAGGAATCCCAACGCCGGCAGGTTGGCGGCGCGATCCGGTTCCGGCAACAAGTCGGCGGCGAGTTGCCGAACCAAGAACTGGTCGTACGGCAGATCGTCGTTCAACGCACGGACGACCCAGTCGCGGTAGGTGTAGGCGAACGGATAGTTCCGGTCTTCAGTGAAGACGTAGCCCTTCGTGTCGGCGTACCGCGACACGTCCAGCCAGTAGCGACCCCAACGCTCTCCATACTGCGGAGAAGCCAGCAGCCGGTCGATCATCCGTTCGTGGGTATCGAGCGAGTTATCGTTTTCAGATTCGACGATCTCATCAGCCGATGGAGGCAAACCGTGCAGATCGAAGTGGGCGCGGCGCATCAGAGTGCGTCGGTCCGCTGGCCGCGAGAGTTGAGCATTTGCCTCGCGCAGTTTCTCCACAACGAATGAGTCGATGGAGTTGACGATACGAGATTCGTGACGCTCAAGTCGCGGTACCGGCGGACGAACGACCGGTTCAAACGCCCAATGCCGCTTGGCCGAAAAGCCACCGGCCTTGCTTTCCGGCCACGGCGCTCCTGCAGCGATCCACGTCTCGAACGCTGCGATCGTCTCGTCCTGTAGACGCTTGTCGGGGGGCATCTTCAGATCGTCGTCCGTGTGCCGCAGCGCTTTGAGCAACAGACTTTCCGCCGGTTTCTCTGGAACGATCGCGGGCGCTGTGTCCCCTCCTTTGAGCAGAGCGGCTCGCGAATCGACACGGAGGTTGCCGCTCTCCTTGTCGCTGCCGTGGCACTTGAAGCAGACCTCGACGAGTACCGGCCGAATCTTGGTTTCGAAGAGGTCGTCCGCACTCGCAACCGAGGGCAGGCAAAGTCCGAGCATCAGCAAGCCGCGAACGGCGGAACGAAGACGACACGGAAACGACAACTGGGTCAGCATGGTGGACGAAGGCTTCCGAAGGCGGAGCCGAGACGATTTCGGTAGCGGCAGTGTAGCGGCCGCAATCGGCCGGCACAAAAAAACGACGAGGCTCGTGAATGAGCCTCGTCGGTGATGTTCGATGCGACCGCTCTACTGTGCGATTACCCCTTGCGGTGCCGAATTCGGGCACGCATCCGACGCTTGGTGCTACCAATTTTGCGGCGGCCGCGTCCGGTTCTCTTCACTCCCATCTGAGCACTCCCACTGTTTCGCGAGGTTCGAGGAAAAATTCAATCACTTTGTGATTCCTGAATCGGGTCGGGACTTTAGCAGCCCCTCCGCTGCTCGGCAACCACGCGATTTGCGAGGCCAATCGTTGTTTCGGATCAGCCGTTCCGCCATCATGGCTACTCGAAAATCGAAATTCCTTGGAGTCTTTGTCATGGCAGTTCGAGGCATTCGCGGGGCGATCAGTGTGTCGGCCGACACCAAACCGGAAGTCCTGGCCGCAACGCGCGAACTGCTCGAAGAATTGCTGCGAGCCAACAGCCTTGAAGGGCACTTCGATGACATCGCTTCCGCCATCTTCACGACGACGCGCGACCTGACCTCCGCCTTCCCGGCCGAGGCGGCTCGAGGGCTGGGGATGAGTGCCGTCCCGTTGCTGTGCGCGACCGAAATTCCCGTTGCCGACAGTTTGCCCCGGTGCATTCGAGTTCTGTTGCACGTCAACACCGACAAGACTCAAGCCGAAATGGTTCACGTTTACCTGCGCGACGCCAAACGCCTGCGACCCGATGTGAAGAGTGCCCAGTAGGTCAGGCTTTCCTGCCTGACCCGAATGGGCCGGCGACGGCGATCTTTGATCGGCTCAGTCTGGAAAGGCTGGCCTACATTCTCAGGAGCCTTATATGTCACGACAAATTCTTCGCTGGTGTGGACTCGTGCTGCTGGCCGGACTCGTGGCGGTGATGGGAATTGAGAGCCGCGGTGCCGACTCGCACGCCTTGTTGAAACTGACGCTGCGGTTCCGTAAGGAGACTGGCCCTGCCAGTGGGCGCTGGCACACGCTGACCGCGCCGACTCAGTGGGACGCGCGGAAGACCGCCGTTGTGATCTGCGACATGTGGGACAAGCACTGGTGCCAGATGTCCACACAGCGAGTCGGGCAGATGGCTCCGCGCATGAATGAATTTGTCAACGAGGCTCGAAAGCGCGGATCGCTCGTCATTCACTGCCCCAGCGACACGATGGAGTTCTACAAGGACACACCGCAACGCAAACTCGCGCAGGCCGCACCGATTGCGACTCCAAGAACCGAACTGCAACGCTGGTGCCGCATCGACTTGGCGAAGGAATCTCCGCTGCCGATTGACGACACCGACGGCGGCTGCGACACGGTCCCGCCCGATCCAAACTTCAAAGCCTGGTCGCGGCAGATTGCGACAATCGAAATCCACGACGGCGACGCCGTAACGGACAGCGCGGAAGCGTACTACTTGATGCGGCAGCGCGGCATCGAAAACGTCCTCGTCATGGGAGTGCACACCAACATGTGCGTGCTCGGTCGGCCGTTTTCGATTCGACAGTTGGTGCAGCAAGGCTTGAACGTCGTCCTGGTCCGCGATCTGACCGACACGATGTACAACCCGAAACAACAGCCGTTCGGCAGCCACTTTACCGGCACGGATCTCGTTGTCGAGCACATTGAAAAATACTGGTGCCCGACGATCACGAGCGGTGACTTGCTCGACGGCAAAGAGTACCGCTTTCCCGCCGACAAGCGTCCGCATGTTGTCGCGATCGTCTCGGAAGAGGAATACGAAACGCACCGCACGCTGCCAGAATTCGCCGCGAAACATCTCGGCCGGGACTTCCGAGTCTCGTTCGTCTTCGGCGGAGCGGACGCGACCGACATTCGTGGCCGGAAGCCCGCAGCCAGTCGCCCGCAGCCAGACGCCAGCGACTTCACGAAGGACAAAGCCTTGCTGACGTCGTTGATCGCACAACCGACGTCGACAAACAAGGACGACTTGCTTGGACTGGAAGTTCTCGACACGGCGGACCTCTTGCTGGTGAGTGCTCGACGTCGGACGCCAACGGCGGAGCAGCTTGATTGCGTCCGTAAATTTGTCGCTGCGGGCAAGCCAATGGTCGGCATCCGCACGGCGAGCCACCCGTTTCATGTTCGCGATAAAGCCGCTCCGCAAGGCCGAGCCGATTGGCCGAACTTCGACGCCGACATCTGGGGCGGGCACTACACGAATCACTACGGCGACGCGAAGAGCGGCCCCAACAACATCGTGACGATCGCCGATGCGGCAAAGAATCATCCGCTGCTGGCCGGCTTCAAGACGAGCGACTACCACAGTGAGGGAACGCTTTACCTGACTTCGCCGCTCGCCGAGGGAACGCAGGTGTTGCTCAACGGCCGCTTCGGAGACAAACCGACTGAACCGGTCGCTTGGACGTTCACGCGCAAAAACGGCGGTCGATCGTTTTACACGTCGCTCGGCCACAAGTCCGACTTCGCACAGCCGGAGTTCGTCAACCTGCTCCGCAACGCGATACTGTGGGCCGCGAAGCTGCCCGTGACGAATGAGCCCAAGTGAACTTTGCAGTGCGGTGCGTTAGCGGCGATTCGGTTTTTTGGATCGCTTTGCCGAATGATCCAAAGCGTTGCTCACACACCGCACTTCAAATCATTCAACGACGCCCAGACGTTGGCCGATTTCTCGCAAGACTTCGACATCGCTTGCCGGGCGTTCGGGACTGCGCGGGTGCGTGCGGTCGCAAGTCAGCCAGCCGCGCAGCTTCAAGAACTGCGCGGCGGAGTGTTTGTAGGCAGGACTCGGCGAGCGAAACGCGAACATTCCCAGATACTGCAACTGGTCGTTGAGCTCGTAGAAGCGCGGATCGCCAGCCGCCCAATACGCATCGCGCCGAGCGAACAGGTCCGGTGCAAATGTGCTCAGGCCGAGCAGGTAGTCGCTGCCGTACATGACCATGTCGATGGCGAAATCGTTGCCGGTGTAAACGGTGAAGTCCGGTCGCCGCTCGTCCCGCAGTCGCAGTCGCTGCCATTCCGGTTCGCGTTGAAACGACGAATGCTTCTCGCCGATGCACTGCGGAATATCGAGCAGTCCCGCGAACGTGTTTAGATCATAGATCGCTCCGAACTTCGCCAGCATGGGAGTCAGTTCGAACGCCAGGAACTGATCGCAGGCCCGGCCGATCTCGCGATAAGCGGCGATCAGCTTGTCCGGCGGCAACTCCACCAGGCCGAACGATGGAAACACAATCGGCAATCCTCCGGATGCCTGTATCAATTCCATCCGCCGCTGATAACCCGCGAGATCAAATTTCGTTCCCGTTTGATCGGCGACGAATGCTCCTGCGACAAATTCTCGGCCATCCAGCAACAACCGGGTGCGTCGCAGGACTTCGCGATACGTCGTGTCATCGAGCAGATTGACAAAGCCCGTGTCCATGTTGACCGCCGGAGTCAGTCCCGCCTCGGCAGTGCGTTGGACGTGCGCATCGAAAGCTGGCCAATCGACTGCCCCTGATTCAGCAAACGGCAGCAGAATCGCCGAGATGCCGCGAATCGGGCGGCGTGGTTTCAGCAGAGTCATCGGAGCGATTGGGGTTGCAATCACGGCAGCGTCTCGGAGGTCCTTGGTCTGTTCACACCGTATTCTTTTTCACGGCCGCGTAGAGAAAGTAGGCGGGCAACCCCAATACGATCAGAATCAATGCGACGTGCGCGGCGAACGATTCCAGCCGATACGCGGTTGGCAGGAACCAGACGTAGAAGCCGACAAACAGCAGTGGCGTCACCGGATAGCCCAGCGTGCGATACGGTCGATGCCATTCAGGATGCTTGTATCGCAGCACGATCACGCCGATGACCGACAGCACCAGAAATACGCTGGCCGAGAAGATGACGTAGTCCGTTAGGATATCGAACAAGTCGCGAGTCTTGAGCGCGGCGACGTAGTGCTTCGAGACTCGTGCCCCAACCACCATCAGCGAAGCCATCGTCGCTTGCGTGCAAATCGCAATGGTCGGCGTGCGATAGCTCGGATGGACGTGCCCGAGTTTCTCAAAGAACACACCATCGTGCCCCAGCGCGTAAGCGACTCGTGGGCTTTGCATCAGGTTGCTGTTGATCGCTCCGAACGAACTGATCGCGATCACGACCGAGAGGGCGGTAACTCCTGCCGTGGCCCAGCCGGGGCCAAAAACGCCGAGCTGCTTCCGCAGCATCGCCTGAGCAGTTGTACCGGGTGTCTCGACCAGTTCGGTCATGTTGAGCACTCCGTGATAGGCCACGTTCGCCCCGACGTAGACCAGGATCAGAATGCCGACGCCGGCGAACAACGCGCGGGGAATATTCTTGTTGGGATCCCGAACTTCCGCCGCCACAGGAGCAACACCGTCCCATCCGTTGTAGGACCACATCACTGCCAGCAGGATCGCCGCCATCTGGGCCGGCAGCGTTGTGTATCGGGGTACCGTCATCTCTTGGAATTTCTGCGGTGTAAGTGTCGACACGGCGGGGTCGAAGAGCGCGGGATCGAAGTGCGAAGTGAAATGGTCCCACCGCAAGGCCGAACTTCCAATTAGCATGAGCACCAGCGGCAGCAAAGCAATCAACGCAACACTTCCGGCTTTGATGACCGTCGTGATGCCTTGCACGTTGCCGCCCCAGATGGCTCCACGGACATTCACAAACGCGACGAACGCGATCAGTAATATCGATCCGACGACCAGCGTAATCTCGCTGAGTTGTCCCTGAATGCCACAGACCACCGCTAACGTCTCGAGAATCATGATTGCCAGCGCACCACACGACGCCGGCGTGCCGAAGAAGAATTCGCTCCAGCCGTACAGGAACGCGACCGGCTTGCCGTAGGCTTCCTTCAAATAGTTATACATCCCGCCGGCGCGCGGCAGCATCGCGGCCAACTCAGCAAAGCAGAGCGCTCCCATCAGACAGACCAGCCCGCCGCCAATCCAACCGGCAATGATCAACGGAAACGAGTCCGCATCCGCCGCGATGAGTCCCGGTTTTCGAAAGATCCCCGAGCCAATCGTGTTCCCGACCACCATCGCGATTGCGATGCCCAGGCCGAGCACTCGGACTAACTCGTGACGCGAGCCGGATGTTGCATCGCTCGGCGCGGTGGCAGGATCAACAGACATGCGGCGGCTCCTGACATTCCCACAAAAAAACCCGGCTTCGGGAAGAAGCCGGGCTGAGAGGTTCGGCCGGGAGTCATCCCTCGCGACTGGGTTTACTGGACTTGGGCACCAGCATCAACTGCGGTTTGGGGTCGAATGCGAAGGTGTGCTTGGGCAGCGGAGCGACCTTGCGGTCGCGAGTGATCGCTTTTGAAAGCTTCGGAAAGACCCAATTCGTTTTTTCTTGCTCGGGAACCAATAAAGACTGGGGCATGACAACCTCAGTTTGGGTTTGTGCATTCACCTGTTTGCGTTCGGCAAAGAACTCGTACATGCGCGGAATCAGCGGGTCATCGTCCGTGTCGAATGAGCCAACGCAGACCAGCGAACGATCGCGTTCGTGCCAGACGAACGCATCGAATTTCCGGCCATAGTGCAGGGTGCAATCGCGCAGCGCATGGCAGAGGATTTCCGCGTGATGTCCGGCATCGTCGAGCGATCTGCTGATTTCAAATTCTTCGTCGTTCGACTTGCTGACAAACTGCGCTTTGCCACGGAACGAGGCAACAACCAATGTGTACTTGCCTGGGTTCGTCAGCAGCGAGTCTCTGCGGCCGGCGTTGAGTCTCACGAGCAACGGATCCCCCTTCCGCTGCATGACCTCCTCAGCGGATAGCATCGGATTGATGGTCAGAAAGGCTCCGCTGAGCGGACCGGGCCTCCCCGGAGTCGGATGAAAGACGGCGTGCTCCGAAAATTCCTTCGGATTGAAGCCCTTGATCCAATTCAATGTCTTCTGAGCCACCCGATCTTCTGACGAGGCGTAGTTTCCTGCGACGACGCAGATGCGGTTGTCCTTCGATTTGATTTCGCGGCGGACAATCTTTCCTTCACGCTGGAACGTGCTTAAAGGTTCAATCTTTTCCTTCTGCTCGAAGATGTAAGCTGGAATACCCTTCTTGCGCAGTTCCAGCACCAGACTGTTGGCCGCCTCTTTCATGTCGGGGCCTTCAACGCGAGACTCCGGCGGTGGTTCGGACAAGCTGGCCACCATGATCATCCACGGACCATGCTGCTGGCCAAGTTCATACTTTTTGCCTTTGGTTGCATCGATTTTTTCAGCCAGCGCCGGCGTTGTCGCGAGGCTCACTAAAACCAACACACCACTTAACATCAACAAACGCAAAGAGCGATTCACGGCAGACTCCATTCCACCGAACGGATGAAAAGTTAGATCGCGAAGGGCTGACTTCGCCGCTCACGAAAAGGCAGGATTGTCGGAAAGGGACGGGATGGTAGCCCCGACTCAAAAAACAGGTCTAGACTGATTCTGATGCGGAATTCATGCGTGGCCGACCCGTCCCGAGCGGAACGGATACAAGACGCGCCCATCACATCGCCTCGCGACTTGTCGGCGGCGCGCGGCTTCTCGTATCGTGCGACGTGGGTCTTCAATCACTTTGACGAATCCTGGAGAAAACGATGTCTGCAACAACTTCTTCGGCCGGTCGATTGGATGCGGCGTATCGCGCGCGGTTCCCAGTCTCGGCCAAGCTGTTTGAACGCAGCTCGCGACTGTTCCCCAACGGAGTGACTCACGACGGCCGCTACTTGCAGCCGTTCCCGATTTTCGCTGCCGAGGCGTTCGGATCGAAAAAGACCGACGTCGACGGGCACAAGCTAATCGACTATTGGGTCGGCCACGGAGCGTTGTTGCTGGGACACTCGCACCCGGCGATCGTGGCCGCCGCGCAGAAGCAAGTCGCGAAGGCCACGCACCCCGGGGCCTGTCACGAACTCGAAATCGAATGGGCCGAGTGGGTCCGCCGGCTCGTCCCGTCCGTCGAACAGATGCGGTTCACGAACAGCGGCACCGAAGCGACGCTGATGGCGATCCGCATTTGCCGCATCGTCAGCGGCCGGAACAAGGTCATCAAATTCGCCGGCCACTTTCACGGTTGGCACGACTCGGTGATCATCTCGTCCGAACCACCGCATCCGGCGAACGTCCTGGCCGGTGAGTTTCCGGAAGTGACCGACTATCCGACTCCCGGCGTGACCGTCGGTGTCTCTGGCGACGTCGTCATCGTTCCGCCCAACGATCTCGCCGCGCTGGCTCGCGCGATCGACGAACATCAACCCGCCTGTGTGATCCACGAAGGAAACGGCGCACGTTGGGGCGTTGTTCCCGCTCGGCCAGATTTCGTGCGCGGCGTGCGGCAAGTGACCCGCGAGAAGGGTGTGATCTTCATTCTCGATGAAGTCATCACCGGCTTCCGAGTCGCACCGGGTGGCTTTCAGGCGATCTGCGATGTTCAACCCGACCTGTCGACGTTTGCGAAAGTCCTCGCGGGCGGCTTGCCCGGCGGAGTGCTCGGCGGCCGAGCCGATTTGATGCAGGCGCTCGCATTCGGCAATCCGCTCGGCAAGAAGATGAAGCATCCCGGCACCTATAACGGCAATCCGCTCTCGGCCGCCGCCGGCATCGCGGCTCTGGAGATCGTTTCGACCGGAGAACCCAATCGCCGAGCCAACGAGATCGCCGCGCTGCTGCGCGGCAAACTCAACGCCCTCTTCGCCGAGAAGAACGTGAACTGGATCGCGTACGGCGATTACTCGGCGATCAAGATCCTGCCGAACTACGATGGCCCCCGTTCGATCAGCGATGACTTTCTGCCGTATGGCGGCGACTGGCGCAAGCTCGACGCCAAGCAAGACGCCGCGCTGTCTCAGGCCTTTCGCTGCGCGCTGCTGCTCGGCGGCGTCGACTGGATGGGTTGGGCCGGCAGCACCTCGGCCGCTCACGACGAGCATGACGTCGCTCACACCGTCAAAGGCTTCTCGCAAGCCATCGACTGGCTACGCGGCGACGGGTTTGTGAGGTGATGCGGCGTGGGACAAACTTCGCCAATCACTGATGACCAAGCCGCCGCGAACTCGCCGTTGCTGACCGCCCCGTTGCGTTCGACGATGCTGCGGTTGGCGTGGCCGGTGTTTGTCGAACAGTTTTTGAATTTTCTCGTCGGCTTCACCGACATGTTTCTGGCGGGCTTCATCAGCAAGGAAGCCACGACCGCCGTCGGCCTCGCAGCGTATGTCAGTTGGTTGGCCTCGAACATTTTCACGCTGGTCAGCACGGGTACGGTCGCCGTTGTCGCTCGGCATTGGGGAGCGGGCGAGTTCGATTCTGCCACTCGCGCAGCGAACCGAGCCGTCGCGATCGCGTCATTGGTCGGGATTGGCGTGTATGCCCTGATCTGGTTTGCGGCTCCGTGGTATGCGGCATTGATGCAATTGCACGGAGACACCGCTGGCATGGTGGTCCGCTTTCTGCGGATTGACGGCGCCGGCTATCTGTTCTCGTGCCTCACCGTGGCCGGAGCCGCGGCGCTGCGCGGCAGCGGTCAAATGCGTGTGCCGATGATGATCCTAGGATGCGTCAACATTCTGAACGTCGTCGTCACGACGCTGCTGAGCGGGGTTGGTCCGGCCGAGTGGCTGTCGATTTCAGATCGCCTCGGCATTCCGAAATTTGGCTTGGATGGCATCGCCTACGGCACGTTGATCGCCCGCACGATCGGCGGTTTGCTGACTCTGGGTGTGCTCAGCGGCGGCTGGTTCGGATTGAAGTTGATTCGACGCGAAATCTCGCTGCGCGGTGAACCGGCGCGGCGCATCCTGCGAATCGGATTGCCAGCCGGCTTGGATGGGCTGCTGCGCTGGTCGGGGCAGCTTGTCTTCCTCATGATCGTGGCTCGGCTGAGTGACAACGAATCCGAGCGAACGGCGATCATGGCCGCGCATCTGATCGGGATGCAGGTCGAAGCGATTTCGTTTTTGCCGGCCTGCGCCTGGGGGATGGCGGCGGCCACGCTGGTCGGACAATCGCTGGGGGCGAAGCTGCCGGAACGAGCACTCGCGGGGGGACATGAGGCGGTCAAGCAGTGCGCCGTGTTGGCGCTCGTCCTGACGGCGGTCTTTTTCCTCGCCGCTCAACCGATTTATGAACTGATGCACATGGACGCTCAAGTCCACGCGATCGGCGTGGGACCGTTCCGCTTCAATGCCCTGTTTCAAATCCCGCTCGTGATCGCGATCGTCTACACGTTTGCCCTGCAAGGAGCCGGCGAGACTCGCCAACCAATGAAGGTCAGCCTGCTGGGAGTCTTCGGCGTACGTCTGACGCTGGCGTACGTCTGCGGCATCGTCCTGCACGGCGGATTGCTCGGAGCCTGGGTCGGCATGTGCTTCGACAACACCACGCGAGCAACACTGGTGGCCTGGCTGTTCCGCCGCGGCCGGTGGATGTCTCAGAGTCTCTAAATGGATCGCGGCCAATAACTGCGATTCCCGGAGAGGCGAACGCGCGAGCGGCGGGCAAGCCCCTGAGGCCTGCGGCTAACCCCGATTTATCATGAGCCAAATTTTGTACGAAGCGCAGGCAGCCACCAAGTCTCCCCGGGCCATGAATAATCTGCACGAGCGCCGGCCGCTCACGAAAAGCGAGACAAATTCCTGCGAACCGAATCCGCTGAAAACTCAGTTGACGAATCGTTGATGCCCGGTCGCGTCAAATTCGGCGAGTGTGTTGTTGAGCTCGAACTGGATCGACTCCAAGCGGGCTGCGTCGGTGATCTTTTTTCCGGCGCGGTCGGTGACGTAGAAGGCGTCGAGCACTTGATCGAGCGATGTGGCGATCTTGGCTAACTCGATGGAGAGTTCCAGTCGGTAAACCGCTCGGCTGATCGTGTAGAGCAGGCCGGGGCGGTCGTGGGCGAAGACGCAGACGATGTTACAGCGGTCGGACGAATCGTTGTCGATGGTCACGCGGTTGGGCAGGTCGCTGATCGGAGCATTCGTGCTCTTCCAACGGAAGCGGCGAGAACGCAGAAACATCTCATCGACTTTGACCTCTTTGCGGAGAACCCGGCGGATCGCCTGGCCGACTTCTTCCATGCGATGCGGTGGTACCGGCCCCGTGAAGTCGGTGTCTCGAACCGAGAACACATCGACGACGATGCCGTCGGTCGTCGTGCAAATCTGGGCCGAGAGGATTTCCAATCTTTGTGAAGTCAGCGTCCCCGTGATGCGATGAAAGCAGCCTTCGGAATGCAAGCGGTCGAGCACGATGCGGTACTCGACGGTGTCGGTCTCGGTATCGTGAGTCCCCTCGACGACGATTTCGCCTGGCTGCAGGCGGCGGATGATTTCCAGATCTGCCGCGACCCGGTCGCGGGGCGTGCCGAGCAAATAGTGGGCGGGAAATTGGTTCAAATGCAGATCGACCCACTGCGTCAGTTTCTCGCGATCTTCGCTCGATCCGTCGTTGAGGCTCAGATGCCGGGCGACGTGCTCGCGAACTTTGCTCAGCCGCTCCTCCTCAAAGAACTTGGGATGTTTACCGCTGAGAATCAGCATCGCTCGGCCATAGAGATCCGTCAGAAGTCCCGATTTCCAATCGTTCCAGATGCCGGGGCCCACGGCCGAGATGTCGGCGACCGTCAGTACGTAGAGCATCGTCAGCCATTCTGGACTTCCGACCATATGGCTGAATCGCGCGAGTTCGCCGGGATCTGCGATATCGTGTCGGAATGCGACATCGGCCATCACCAGGTGCTTGAGGACCAGAAACATCAGCAGTTGCCGCTGCGGCTCTGGCAGGCCGAGGCGATTGGCGATTCTTTCGGCGATGCTGCGACCGAGTTCGCTGTGATCTTCGATACCCCCCTTGCCGACGTCGTGCAGTAACAGCGCGAGATGCAGCACCGGCTTCAGTTTGATCTCTCGGTAGGCGACTCCAACCGGGCCGGGCTCCTGCTCGAATGATTCGATGATCGACATGGCTCGCAGCGTATGCTCATCGACCGTGTAGCTGTGGTACGCATTGAATTGCAGCAGGCAACGGACGCGTGAGAATTCTGGCAGCACGACTTCCAGCACGCCGGTCTCGTACATGGCTCGCAGCGTCGTCGCGAGACTGCCTCGCGGTTCGAGGATCGCCATGAACAGTTCCGAGCATTCCGCGTCGAGCACTCGGCTAAAGTCGGACGATGTTTGCCGAATGCGCTCCAGCACTCGCGGTGCGATCGCGACTTTGTTTCTAGCCGCCGTCAGAAAGAGTCGCAGCACCTGGTGCAGGCCTGAGCAAACAAAATCGAGCCGTCGAGACGCCACATCTAATTGCGTCGGGCTGATGAAGAAATGCCCGTCCTGGCGGCGTTCGAGCAGCAGATTGAGCAACCGCTTATTCCACGTCAGCCGACGATGCCGCGCGATGAATCGCGCCACAATACTGGAAATGGCAACCGTGTGTTGAAAGTATTCCTGCATGAAACGTTCGACCGGAATCTGTGCCGGCGTGGCTTCAATACCCCGCTCGGCCGCGATCCGGAGTTGCTCGTCGCGAGTCAGTCGATCCTGTGCTTTGCCAGCGGCGAAATGCAGGTCCATCCGAATCTTCATCAGGAATTCCTGTGCGGTGATCAGCCTGCGAGCGTCCTCGCCCAACAACCCTCCGTTCAGCCGCAGCGAGTCGATGTCGGGCACGCTGTACCATGCGAAGCCGATCCAACGCAGCAGATGCAGATCGCGCAGGCCGCCGCGCGAGCACTTGATGTCCGGTTCCAATTGCTGCACCGCGCCGCCGTGTTTTTCGACGTCCTCTTCACGGTTGGCGATCGAAGACTCAAAGAAAGCACTTCGCCCTGCTCGGACGACTTTCCGCTCGAATGTTCGCTTGAGGCTGGCGACCAATTCTGTCGATCCCCACAGCGGCTGCATTTCGATCAGCGAGGTCGCGACCGTCGAGTCCTCGAGCGCCATCGCGATCGCGGCTTTGGGAGTCCGGACGCTGTGTCCCAATTCAAGCTGTGCGTCGTACAAACTGTGCTGACAGCGATTCACGACCGGTTTGAACTCGTTGGCCACCGATGGTTCGTGCAAGAACATGATGTCGATATCGGAGTACGGCGCCAGTTCACCACGTCCCGTCCCGCCGACAGCCACAATCGCGGAATGGCGTTCGAGCTTCTGCGCGACGGCCGGAGGAACGATCGTCAACGCCTCCAGCCATTGCTCGACGACGAAGGCTCGCATGCCGTCGGAGAGCATCGTCGCGGTTTGCCCACCGCTCGCACCGTGCGCAAATTGCTTGCGGGCACGCTCGCGAATCTCGGCAACGCGAGCACGCAAAACTTCCAAATGGTTCGAAACAGCCGCAGGGGTCGTCGTGGTCATCGGAGTCTGGATGAAGTTCGGGACATTGAGCGGCGAACTATCGACGACTGAGCCAGAATTGTCGAACGACCGCTACCCGAAAGCCCATCGCTGATTTGTTTTTCTGCCCTACGGAAGTCACGATATTCGCCCTCTTCGTCCTCTTTTCTCGGGAGCTGAATTCACATGCACGACACCAATCGACGTGACTTCCTTGAACGACTTGCCACCGGAACCGGAATCGGCCTGGGACTGGGCATCGCTGGTTGTGCGAACAAAGACCAACAAGCTCCAGCCAACGCGAGCGCGGCGAGCAAGCCCGGTCGCAAACGTTTGCGAGCCGCGTTCTCGAACGCTGGCTTGCAGAGCACCTGGTGTGCGCTCGGCAAAACGACGGCTGAGTTATGGGGCGATCTGCTCGACATCGAGATCGAATGGTTCGACGGCGAGTTCGACCCTGAGAAGCAGCGAAACAAGATCGATGCGATCGTCCACAAGGATTGGGATTTCTGCTGCTTCCAGGCCGTGCAGATCGACTCGCTGGCGGCTCCCGTCCGCAAACTCAAGCAGCGCGGCGTGCCGGTCATCTCGATGGACACGCTGCTGGTCGACATGGATAAGATGCGTGAGACCGGCGTCTGGTGCGAGGTCACTCCCAATCACGTCGACATGGCGGAGAAGAGCGTCAGCTACTTGATGGAGAAGGTCGGCGGCAAAGGCAAAGTCATCCACATCGGCGGCCTGAGCGCTCACAGCGGAGCGCAAGGTCGCAAACAAGGCTTTGACAACATCGTCAAAAAGTTTCCCGAAGTGAAGGTCGTCGGCGACGAAGTCCGCTGGTGCGACTGGAAGAAAGAAAAGGCTCGCAACACGTTCGAGTCACTGCTGGAACAAGAAAAGGAACCGATCGCCGGAGCCTTCTTCCACAGTGATGACATGGCGTTGGCCTCCGCGCCAGCCATCAAAGGGACGATTCACAAAGAGATGCAGATCGTCGCGGTCGATGGCCAGAAGGAAGGACTCGAAGCGGTGCAGAACGGAGTGCTCGCGGCGACGACGGTGAATCCGGTCTGCCGTATTCATCGCACATCGCTGTTCATCGGCCAGTTCATTGCTCGCAACGGCGAGAAGGTTGAGAATGTGCCGATGGAAGTCATCACGCCCGGACCGCTGGTCTCGAAAGATCACCCAAACGATCTGGCCGCAATGTTCTACTTGGCCGATCCGACTCATTGCATTGTGTGAGAGGCCACTACGCGATCCGCACGACGCGCAAGCGAGTGGTTGATCGACGACAACTACATTCTTGCAGGTCGTGCTGGTGAGCCAGTCACTTCGGATCGCAGTATTTCAGCGCCATCAGTGCGTACGCGGTCGTGAGGTTCGGATCCCCTTCCATCCAGCGGTCGGCGGCGTTGACCCAGCTGCCGTTGTCTTTCTGCCGTTTGGCGAGGGCGTCGGTCAGTTCCTTGCGCCAGTCGTGCTTCTCCCCCTTGGCGTCCTCGAAAAGGTCTGCTTCAAGCGTTGTCAGCGACTTCGCGAACGTGTGGTAGTAGTAATACAAGCCTTGCTGATCCAATCCGGGGTTCTGTTCGACCGAGTAGAACTTGCGCAGCCAATCGAGTGCGGCTTTGACTCGTTTGTCGTCCTTGGTAAGACCGGCGTAGAGCATCGACTTCAATCCGGCGTAGGTCATGCTGGCGTAGGACCGCAAACCGCCGTCGGCGTTCTTGCCGGCCATCGATGCGCCCCCCGCCGCCGGTGTGTAATAGAAGCCGCCGTCGTTGACTTTGGCGGCGAATTCGGTCGTGTTGAATTCGCTTTCCAAATTCTGGCAGCGTGAGACGAAGATCAGCGCGTTCTTCATCGCGGGGTCATCCGACTTCACTCCGGCGGCCTTGAGCGCGTCGAGCAGAAACGATGTGTTCGACAGGTCGGGTCGTTGCGATTTTCCATAACCTCCGCCGCCAAAATTCGGGTGCGACTTGTCGACACTTTCGGTTTCGTCCCACTGCAACACGCGCAGGAATTTCTCGCCCCCCTTGATCTGTGCCGTGTAGCGGCCATCGGAGTTCGCTCCAGACAGCGCGAGCAGCGTCAGACTGGTCTCGTAATTCTTGTGATTCGTTTCTGGGTGATAGATGCCGCCGTCCTTTTGCAGGTAGCCGAGCAGATGCTTCAGCCCCTTCTGCAACGTCGGGTCATCAACCTTCACTCCCGCGCTGACGAGGCCGAAGCAGGACATCGCGGTGATCCCTGGCTGAGTCGCCGAGGTCCAACTGCCGTCGTCGCTCTGCGTGGTCTTGAGGAAGTTGACACCCTTCTCGCGGATCGACTTCAGCAGCTTGGCGTCTGGCCCCACCTGGTCCGCAGCGAACGAGGGCAGACCGCGCAATACTCCCGCTCCACCAAGAGCGGCAAGCGCAGTCAAAAAGGCTCGGCGGTCAACGCTGGAACGGATGTCGGAAGAATTCAAATAGTGCATGATTTCCTCAATCGATTCGACAAATGAGTGGCCTCTATCGCCTCGCGAGTATATCGACTACTCGAACCCAAAGGCGGTGTCGGCTGGGATGTTTTTTCGCCGGAGCTGGCGAAAAAGCCGCCGCGTCGTAGCGGATGCGTCTCGCAACGGCTGGATGCGGGACGCAGCCACTTCGATCAGTGTTATCCCAGTTCGTCACTGTTTACGCTCTGCTTACACTCTGCCACTCAAACTTTTCCGCACCAGGAGTCATCCACCGATGAGCCGTTCGAACACCTGTCGCTGGGGCATTCTCGGAACCGCTGGCATCGCCAGAAAGAACTGGGATTCGATTAAGAACTCCGGCAACGGGACGCTAATCGCCGTCGCCAGCCGCTCGACCGAGCGGGCTCAGCAATTCATCGACGAGTGCCAGGGTTGCGTCACCTACTCCCCCGCCCCGCGAGCGATCAGCAGCTATGAAGGCCTACTGGCGGCGAGCGACATCGATGCTGTTTACATCCCGCTGCCGACCGGCATCCGCAAGGAATGGGTGATCCGTGCGGCACAAGCGGGCAAACACGTCTTGGCCGAGAAGCCCGTCGGCTGCAATTCCGCCGACGTCGCCGAGATGATCGCCGCCTGCCGAAAGAACAACGTCCAATTCATGGACGGCGTGATGTTCATGCACAGCGCGCGGCTGCCGAAATTGCGAGAAGTGTTAGATGATGGCGAAAGCGTGGGACGCATCCGCCGCATCTCCTCGACTTTCAGTTTCTGCGGTCCCGAAGCGTTTCACCAAGCCAATATCCGAGCCAGCGGGGAACTGGAACCGCTCGGCTGCTTGGGCGACCTTGGCTGGTACACGATCCGCTTTACGTTATGGGCGCTGAACTATCAGATGCCGCGCCGTGTGAGTGCTCGGATGCTGTCACAATCGCACCGACCTGATAGCAAGCTCGATGTGCCGATGGAGTTCTCGGCCGAACTGTTCTTCGACGGCGGAGTCTCGGCGACGTTCTACAACTCGTTCATCACCGAGCACCAACAATGGGGCTTCATTGCCGGCGACAAGGGCTTCGTGCATGTGTCCGATTTCGTCCTGCCGTACCTCGGTTGCGAGTCCGCTTTTAACGTCCACAAGGCGGCGTTTCATGTCGACGGTTGCGACTACAGCTATGAAGAACACACTCGACGCCACGCCGCTTACGAATACAGCAACAACGCTCCGACGGCTCAGGAGACGAATCTCTTCCGCAACTTTTCCGCGTTGGTCCTGAGCGGCAGGCGAGACGACCATTGGGCGGACATCGCGTTAAAGACTCAGCAAGTCATGGATGCCTGCTTGGCTTCCGCGCGGCAGGACGGAAAGACGATTGAGATGTAGGCCGACGACTTTGATCATCCGGTGCTTGCGGAAGAGCATCCGTTGGGAAAGCATGTGCTGTATCGGCTCCTTCGTCCTGCCTCTGAGAAAGGTGTCCCATGAGCGTCGCTCGATTCGCGCTGCTGATTGCGACAGCGCTGCTTTCGTTCTGGGCTCGCGAGGAAATCGCGAACGCTGCGGACGCGAAATCGTTCCGTCCGAACATTCTGCTGATCTACGCCGACGACCAATCGACCAAGACGGTGCGTTGTTATCCCGAATCGTGGCCGTGGGTCCGCACTCCGCACATCGACGCACTGGCCAAGGCCGGCGTGCGATTTCAAGGAGCTTACCTCGGCTCGTGGTGCATGCCCTCGCGAGCGACGCTGTTGACCGGGCGGCATCCGCACGGCATCGAGTCGATGCGTATGGCGGGCACTTATCCCGGCAGCACCTATGACCCGAAGCAGACGCCATTCTGGCCGAGCCTCTTTCGTAAGCAGGGCTATCACACCGCTCAAATCGGCAAGTGGCACACCGGAACCGATGCGGGGTTCGGCCGCGATTGGGATTATCAAATCGTCTGGAATCGGCCGAGGCATCCCGACAACGCAGGGCAGTACTACGACAAGCAGATGCTGTCGTTCAACGGCGGCGAACCAAAACTGGTCGAGGGATACTCGACCGACAACTATACGAAGTGGGCCTGCGAGTACATCCGCGGCGAACACCGCGCGGCGGACAAACCGTGGTACTTGTGGCTCTGCTACGGAGCCGTGCATGGTCCCTCCATTCCGGCCAAGCGGCATCTCGGCGCGTACAAAGATCAGAAGGTGCCGTCACCTGCGGACATCTTTGGGCCACGGCCGGGGAAGCCGGCGTATCTCGACAAAACGCAGGCTTGGTCCAAGGGGCCGGATGGCGTGCCGGTCATGGGAAAGAGCGGCGAAGCCTTCGGCGACGAGAGCAGCAAGAAGGCGAAAACTCATGCCGAGTGGGTCCACCAAGTCAACGAGTGTGTGCCGGCGATTGACGAAGGGGTCGGCCAGGTGATGGCCGCTCTGCGCGAGTCGGGGCAGTTAGAGAACACGCTGGTGATCTACACCGCCGATCAAGGCTTCTCGATGGGCGAGCATGGCTTCCGCACGAAGCTGGCTCCGTACGACGCCAACTATCGCTCGCCGCTGATCGTCAGCCGCCCCGGCACAATCCCGCAGGGAAAAGTCTGCCCACACACAGTCAACGGAACCGATCTGGTCGTGACGTTCTTAAAGCACGTCGGACTCGAACTGCCCTGGACGATGCACGGCCGAGACATCACACCCCTGCTTCGCGACCCCGAACATGCCGAGTGGAATCACCCGACGCTCTATGAGCATGTCGGCCACGAGTATGGCTCGGACGTGACCAAGGTTTTGCGAGATGAACCCAGTCACGCGGTCCACAACAACGTCCCGTGGTATGTCGCCCTCGAATACGGTCGGCAGAAGTACATTCGATATCTCGCCCCGAACGTCGATCCGCCAGAAGAATTGTATGACCTTGCCAATGATCCTGAAGAATTGACGAACCTCGCGGCGCGACCGGATCAGAAAGCGAACTTGGAAAGACTCCGGCAAACCGCGATCTCGGAGCTACGTCGTACGGAATCGGAATTCCTCAATCATTTGCCACCCGTCGCACCTTGAGACATCGGATGCCCCGAATTCTCACCATCGCCGCCGCTCAAATGGGACCGATCACGCGTTCCGAATCGCGATCCCAAGTCCTCGAACGACTGATTGGGTTGCTGCGGCAAGCCCAGCAACAGGGCTGCGAACTGATCGTCTTCACCGAGTGCGCGTTGACGCCGTTCTTTCCGCATTGGTGGATCGCGGACCAGGCGGAGATCGATGCCTACTTTGAGAAGTCATTGCCCGGCCCGCAGACGCAGCCGTTGTTCGACGAAGCCGCGCGATTGGGGATCGGCTTCTGTCTGGGCTACGCAGAGCTGCACCACGATGGCGAGCACACGCGGCGATTCAATTCCGCCGTGCTGGTCGAGCGGGATGGGCGGATCGTCGGTCGCTATCGCAAAGTCCATCTCCCCGGACATGCCGATCATCGACCAGACAACCCGTTTCAGAATTTGGAGAAGCGTTACTTCGAGCCGGGCAATCTTGGCTTTCCGGTTTTCCTGTGGTCCGGTTGCCGCGTGGGCCTGTTGATTTGCAATGATCGCCGCTGGCCGGAGTCGTATCGCTGCCTCGGACTGCAAGGCTGCGAGTTGGTGCTCTTGGGCTACAACACTCCGCGGCATTTCCCGGAGTACCCCGAGACCGATCGGCTGGCGGATTTCCATCATCAACTCAGCCTGCAAGCCGGTGCGTATCAAAACGGGATGTGGGTCGTCGCGACGGCCAAGGCTGGCGTCGAAGAAGGGGTCGAACAAATCGGCGGCAGCATGATCGTCGC